>OHJN01000101.1_pt1 | contig 51346 bp, 38 predicted proteins | sample 1568531 | NCBI WGS metagenome assembly OHJN01 (sample SAMEA3879594, study PRJEB24766) | human gut metagenome | biome: human-associated habitat; feature: feces | place: USA | collected 1985/1987
ATTAATAAATAAATTGTTTAACTCGTTAATTAAGTGAGACTTTATGTTGACTCATTGTAAATCGGGCGCAAAGATAGAAGTATTTTCTTGAACTACAAAACAAAAAGCATTCAAAACAGCAGTGGAATAATCAATTAAAGAATAAAAAAAATGTTACCTTTGCATCGTTTCATTTATACATAATCTCAATAATTTATCATGAAAAAGATAATCGCATGCATTTCCATCATTTGCTATACATTATTATGTTATAGCCAAAATCAGACAACGGACAACAACTACCGTACGCAAAAGAACATTTCCTATCTTCATCCCGGCGAAAAGGACAGTTATAAGCTGGAGCGTTGTAAGCTCGACCTCCATTATCCTACTGATAAAAAAGGATTTGCCACCCTTATCTGGTTCCACGGCGGAGGACTGGAAGCCGGAGAAAAACATTTTCCGAAGGAGTTCCTGGAGCAAGGCTACGCCGTGATAGCCGTAAACTACCGACTCAGCCCGCGTGCCCAAAATCCTGCCTACACGGAAGATGCCGCAGAGGCCGTTGCTTGGACTTTCGAGAATATAGAAGAATTCGGAGGAGATAAAGACAAAATATACATAGCCGGTCATTCAGCCGGTGGTTATCTCTGTCTGATGCTCAATCTGGACAAGAGTTACCTGGCAAAGTGGAATATTGATGCCAACAGCCTGGCAGGCGCTTTCCCCATCAGCGGACAGACCACCACTCATTATACCATCCGCAAAGAACGCGGACTGCCTTCCGACACTCCGATTATAGATAAATATGCTCCTTCCAATAACGTAAGAAAAGACGCTTCACCCATGATACTTATCACTGGCGACAAAGAGTTGGAGATGCTGGCACGCTATGAGGAAAACGCCCATTTATATGCCCTCCTCAAAGCATTGGGACAAAAAACCACCCTCTATCAGATGGAGGGATTTGACCACGGTACGGTGGCCGCTCCCGCATGTACCTTGATAAACAGCTATATGAAGAAGGCAGGCAAGAAGTAACCACTACCCTTGCCTTTCTTTTATATATGCCAATGCCGCTCCTATTGCTGTTCTATATTCAGCATAGGGCGGTATATGAAAATGTACATGATAGATGGCTTCCATTTTAGAAAACACCTCCCGGCACTGGGGCAGTTGGGTGAGATTTCCTATCAGAACGAAATCCTTGATAGGACTGTTCAAAGCTGACAGTACAGCAGCTCCTCCAATGGTTTGAAGTACCGTATAAATTATACCGCAGGCAATATCTTCTTGAGAAGCATTGCTATCTGCTTTCCCGAAAAGAGAGGCGGTAGCACTCACTGGCAAGTCAGGCAAAGCAGTGTTGCAAATATCACCTATCTGCAAGTTGACACGAGTTACATCCCCTTTCTCAGCCAACTCGGACACCTGATGAATATCATGAGTTTTCAACAGCAACCTCGATAATCCCTGCAAGGTACCTCCACCAATCCCCAAGCCGCCAATATGCTGCACCTTGTCTCCGTCTATTTTCACAAAAGAAGTGCCGGTACCCATGCTGACTACAATCAGTTGGTCTATATCCGTTGCATGTCTGGCTCCCAAACCATTGGCAATAAACTCATCCGTTTTGCGAGTAGGCAGTCCATATAGAGGGCTGTTGACAAATGCGCTTCCCACTCCCGTCAGCATCACCTGCTCCACATCGGCCAGCTGTATACCATTGTCATAAATATACTTACCGAATGCTCCGAATAAGGAAGTCACCGGGTCGGTAGCCGTAATAAACATTGGAGACTGTATCTGTTCTCCATTGATTCCAACGATTTTCGTGGTACTTCCACCCACATCTATTCCTATTACTATACCCATAGCTCCAAGTAATTTGCAGCAAAGTTACAAAAGAATCAATAATTGACAATTGATTAATGTGATAATGTGCCAATATGCTAATTGGCTAATTGGCTGCGCTATGTTTATGCTACGCCATCACGCCCTGGTCATTGACACATTGGCACATTAATCACATTACCACATTGCTATCTGTTAAACAGTTCGAAGGTAAATTTGCAACCTATTTCCTGATACTTCCAGTTTGCAAAGCTGGCAAACAAGCCAAAGTCAAATATATGTGTACCAATGCCATACCCTACTTCCAGATAAGGTTTCAAGTGAGGAACCACCAATGCATTCAGATACAGACGTTCATTCAATACATATTGGGTATATTTCATCAGATGGCGGAGCAGGAGGAAAGGAGCTTCATAGGTAAGGTGTCCGCGGATATATTTACGGGAAGAGTTATACCAGCGGCCGTCCAGCAACTGGAACACCCCGCCAATATCATCACTCCAACCCATAGGAAGATTGGAACGCCGCAAATTGGCAAAGTCCACAAAGTACAGTTCCTTCTGATTGGTAAACTCTCCCCAACCAAAACGCCAATAAATATCACGCATCAAGCCCAAAGAAACCTGATGCTGCAAATCAATCTCTACACGCTCGTACGAACCACTGCTCTGCAACACTCCACTGAGTCCCCGCTCCCAATCTACTGAGATGGAAGGATACTTGGAATGAAGATTTACTTTACGGTCGCCATTCATATAATAGTATTGTCCCGGAGTCCAGGTGAGGCGGACGCGGGGAGCAAAACTATTATAGGTATGGCGGAACTTGTTCAGGATATTCGGGTCAAAATTCGGAAAGAAGGATGAACCTCCGGAACCGGCACGGGTGGCCGACTTGGTAGGCGGCATGCTCGGGTAGTTCAGTTCAAACCGGGAGCGGTTCACTTCCGTACGTCTGTGCATGGATACACCCACTTCCAGCGACAGACCGTTTACTATTTCCCAGCTATGACGCAGATTCAGATACAAATCCTTGAAATAATCCAAGTGTATCTGGTTGAAGTCAAAAATACTGTCGGGGATGGCTTTCAGGTCGTCCAGCACATCACTGCTGTAAATCCGGTTACCGTTACCAAACTCCAGATGCAATGCTGCACGCTTACGGGGCCAATAATCAAAATCGGACCTCACCCTCCAGTAAAACTCTTTTTCCTTAAAATTATAACCTATCCGGGGAACGATGCGCAGCAGGCGATCACCGGTAAAAATACGGTTGTACTTGAACTCCTGCCGATACGAAATTCCATGCTTGCCGCTATAGCTCAAAAGAAAAGGATTGATTAGTGGTGAACAGCGCACACTCCCCAATTTATCAAGGTCTACCGTATAGCGACTGATCAATGCATCTCCAATCTGCCCCCAAAACTCCAAGTTCTTATTCACCGGTTTCTTTTTCCGGGCGAGCGTATCCCGACGCAAGAAGAAATCCTGATACAGTGTCTCCTCATGCGGAGTCAAAGGAATGGGACGCAAAGTTTTAAAGTAAGCAGTATCACGTAGATAAGCATTCGTATCAGTACGCAACGTGTATGAATCGGACAAGTCATATTTACTTTTCTTCACCGACCTCCGTATATCACTGCCAGAAGTTTTCTGAATGATGTTCTTATAATCGAGTACAGCTTCATAAGTGCCATCTACCACATTTCCCAAAAAACGAAACGTTGCATCCACATCATACTGCAACGGAAGAAATTCGTCCGAATCGCCCACATTACCCATCTTCACCAGATTATTGAACCGCACCATCTCATTACGTCCGGAAAAACGCATCTCGCGTACACTCCACACGTTATCACTCACAATCAGATAACCGCCCACCAGCTGAAAGCTTTTGCTTTTTGGCATAAAACGGATTTTATACTGAAGGGCATGCCGTTCCCCCATCACCGTATCAATCCGATAGGTATAATATTTTTTGGCATTGGGTGCTAAAGGAGAGAGTAGTTTGTCATATAATAAGGTAGAAGAATAGATGTTGATATGAAAATATTCCGGCAGCCGTCCGTCCATTTCCCAAAACTCGGAAGCAGTACCGACACTTGCCTTTACCTTCTGGTCATAGATGTCGGGAGCAGTAAAATGCAAATCGCTATAAGTTTCCATCATATATTCCCGCACCCCTTTCTTGGGCCGGAACATGGAAGGGATGTAGCGGAGAATATGATTCTTCTTACGGATATTCACCCAGCCCTTTATGTAAAGCTCAGCCTTGTAACTTTCAATAATACGTTCATAAAGGGGGGCAAAGAAGATGACTTTCTCCATGATGGAGTCTGCCGAACTCACATGTTTGTCAACCGGATAAGATACACGCTCCGCCCCTGCCTTCTGTACAAAAGAAAACAAGAAGCAAATCCAAATCCATATAAACAACAAACGTTTCAACCGCAATTTCTCCTTATAGAATCGGGACAAATATACGGAAGAATTTGTGTAATGCAAAAACATGTTCCATAAAGAAGCGGGAATGACACTTGTGACACCCTTTATTATAAAACATATGTTACGCGCGAGAGACAATAATACACAAGCACACATAGTTTGTGCGAGATAAATACGAACCTATATTAATTGTTATAAAAAGGGTGCCACAAGTGTCATGTACAGAATGATTCGTAATTGTGACACATGAAAATTACTAATCACGACGCACTAAGATTACTAATCGTGATGCGGAAAGATTACTAATCATGGCATGGAATAAACGCAAGCTTTGGGTCGTTTTTCCATAACAAGCAGGCTTTTTCAGGGGGTCTATTCTCAAAAAACACTAATATTTTCGAGAATACCCCCTAAAAAAGAGGGGGTAGTTCAGAAAAAACATGTATTTTTGCGCCCAACAACCAATAAAAGGAGAGACTTATATGTCAAAAATGCGATTTTTTGCTTTGCAAGAACTTGCCAATCGGCAACCTCTTGAAGTGACCACCCCTTCAAACAAACTGTCCGACTACTACGGCAGCCATGTCTTCGACCGTAAGAAAATGCAGGAATACCTGCCTCGTGAAGCCTACAAAGCCGTGACCGACGCCATCGAAAAAGGCACTCCCATCAACCGCGAAATGGCAGACCTGATTGCCAACGGCATGAAAAGTTGGGCAAAGTCCCTCAACGTCACCCACTACACGCACTGGTTCCAGCCTCTGACGGACGGAACAGCCGAGAAACATGACGGCTTCATCGAATTCGGAGAAGGAACGGAAGTGATTGAACGTTTTTCCGGCAAACTGCTCATCCAGCAGGAACCGGATGCATCCTCTTTCCCCAACGGGGGTATCAGAAACACATTCGAAGCACGAGGATATACTGCTTGGGATGTTTCCTCACCTGCCTTTGTGGTAGATACCACACTTTGCATCCCCACTATCTTCATCTCTTATACCGGCGAAGCGCTCGACTACAAGACTCCATTGCTCAAAGCCTTGGCAGCCGTAGACAAAGCAGCGACAGACGTATGCCAGTTGTTCGACAAGAATATCACACGCGTTTATACCAATTTAGGCTGGGAACAAGAATATTTCCTCGTCGACTCGGCACTGTACAATGCCCGCCCGGACCTTTGTCTGACCGGACGTACCCTGATGGGACACTCCTCGGCCAAAGACCAGCAGCTGGAGGACCACTATTTCGGCTCCATCCCCCCACGTGTCACAGCTTTTATGAAAGAACTGGAAATCGAATGTCACAAACTGGGTATCCCGGTCAAGACCCGCCATAACGAAGTAGCTCCCAACCAGTTTGAGCTGGCGCCTATCTTTGAGAATGCCAACCTTGCCAACGACCACAACCAGCTTGTGATGGATCTGATGAAACGCATCGCACGCAAGCATCACTTCGCCGTACTGCTTCACGAAAAACCCTACAACGGCGTGAACGGCTCCGGCAAGCACAACAACTGGTCGCTTTGCACCGATACGGGTATCAATTTGTTTGCACCGGGCAAGAATCCGAAAGGAAACATGCTGTTCCTTACCTTCCTGGTAAACGTACTGATGATGGTATACAAAAACCAGAACTTGCTGCGCGCCTCCATCATGAGTGCCGGAAACAGCCACCGTCTGGGAGCCAATGAAGCGCCTCCCGCCATTCTGTCCATCTTCCTGGGCAAACAGCTGTCTTCCATCCTCGACGAGATAGCCCGCCAGATAAGCAGCAGCAAGATGACATCGGAAGAAAAGACAACACTGAAATTAGGCATCGGACGTATTCCCGAAATATTACTGGATACCACCGACCGTAACCGTACTTCCCCATTCGCCTTCACCGGCAACCGCTTTGAGTTCCGTGCCGCAGGTTCGTCCGCCAACTGTGCCGCCGCCATGATTGCCATCAATGCAGCTATGGCAAACCAGTTGAACGAATTCAAAGTCTCCATCGACAAACTGATGGAAGAAGGAGTCGGCAAGGATGAAGCCATCTTCCGCATTATGAAAGAGACCATCATCGCCTCCGAGCCTATCCGCTTTGAGGGTGACGGCTACTCCGAACAATGGAAGCAGGAAGCCGCACGCCGTGGGCTGACCAACATCTGCCACGTTCCCGAAGCCTTGATGCACTACATGGATAACCAGTCCCGTTCCGTACTCATCGGCGAACGTATCTTCAACGAAACGGAGCTTGCCTGCCGCTTGGAAGTAGAACTGGAGAAATACACCATGAAGGTACAGATAGAAAGCCGTGTATTGGGCGATCTTGCCATCAACCACATCGTACCGACTGCCGTTATCTACCAAAACCGTCTGCTGGAAAATCTCCGTGGCCTGCGCGAGACCTTCTCTCCCGAAGAATACGAAGTCCTCAGTGCCGACCGGAAAGAGCTTGTACGCGAAATTTCCAAGCGCGTAACAGCCATCAAGGTACAAGTACGCGAAATGACCGAAGCCCGCAAAGTAGCCAACCACATGGATAACTACAAAGACAAGGCCTTCGCTTACGAAGAAACCGTACGCCCTTATCTGGAAAGTATCCGTGACCACATCGACCACCTTGAGATGGAAATTGATGATGAAATCTGGCCGCTTCCGAAGTATAGGGAGTTGCTGTTCACTAAGTAGGCCTCTCCCCTAACCCCTCCCCCGCAGGGAGGGGGATAGAGATACTACGATAAACAATTAAGTTACTACGATTTACGATTTGACGGTTTACGGTTGGAGTTACTCATACAATCATAAACCCACCTGCTAATGAGCAGTTGTTTAACAATACAAACTTCAATCGTAAATCGTCTAATCGTAAATATATAGATTTTCCTTTATCTCCCCCCCCTACGACATCTTTTTGTCATATTTGTGCAATATTTAATTTTTTCTTTTTACATTTGTGCTGTATAACACAGTTTTGCAGCAGTTATGGTAAAAGTAAACTTGTCTGATATTAATGTTCCGGAGTTGATTGCAGATATATGGTCTCCCTTGAATGACGAACAACGGGAATTCCTCGCCAACCACTTCACACTCCAGAACTACAAAAAAAACGAAGTCATCCATTGCGAAGGCGAGACACCTACGCATTTGATGTGTCTGCTGAGTGGAAAGGTCAAAATCTATAAAGACGGAGTCGGTGGTAGAAGCCAGATTATCCGTATGATTAAACCTGTCGAATATTTTGGTTACCGCCCTTACTTTGCAAAAACAGACTATGTCACGGCAGCATCTGCATTCGAGCCGTCTCTTGTTTGCCAAATCCCCATGACTGCCTTGATGACTCTGCTCACACAAAACAACGACCTTGCCATGTTCTTCATCAAGCAATTGTCCGTTGACTTGGGCATTGCCGATGAACGCACTGTAAACCTGACGCAGAAACATATCCGCGGAAGACTCGCAGAATCCCTGCTGTTCCTCAAAGAAAGTTATGGTTTGGAGGAAGACGGCTCCACCTTGAGTATCTATCTCTCGCGTGAAGATCTGGCCAATTTGTCAAACATGACCACTTCCAACGCCATACGTACGTTGTCACAGTTTGCCACAGAACGGTTAATCACCATCGACGGACGTAAAATCAAAATCATAGACGAAGAAAAGCTGAAGAAAATCAGCAAGATAGGATGAGGATAAGGGATTAAGGATTAGGGATGAGCTTATACCTCTTGTTATATGTATAATACTGTCACAAACTAATCCCTAATCCTTAATCCCTTATTAAATCACTCCTTTTGCAGAAAGATACCGTTCCGCTTCAATGGCTGCCTGGCAACCAGTTCCGGCAGCGGTGATGGCTTGACGATAGTGAGGATCAGCAACGTCTCCGGCGGCGAATACGCCCGGCACTTTGGTACGCGGTGTTCCCGGCTCGGTGACGATATAACCTACTTCGTCCGTATCTACATAAGGTTTGAAAATATCTGAGTTGGGTTTATGGCCGATAGCCAGGAAGAAACCGTCAATAGCCACATCATAGCGCTTCTCATCAGGTTCACCCATACGCTGTACCAAATGTACACCTTCCACACCGTTCTCTCCAAACAAGCCTACGGCATTATGTTCGAACAGTACTTCAATCTTGTCATGCTTCATCACACGCTCCTGCATAATCTTGGAAGCGCGAAGATAAGGTTTGCGGACAATCAGATAAACCTTGGCAGCCAATCCGGCAAGGTAAACAGCTTCCTCGCAGGCAGTATCTCCACCCCCTACAACAGCTACCGTTTTCTTGCGGTAGAAGAAACCGTCACAAGTGGCACAAGCGCTGACACCCATTCCCGCATATTTCTTTTCATCCTCCAGCCCCAGATACTTCGCAGCGGCACCTGTAGCAATAATCAGCGTTTCAGCCTCAATCATCTTTTCGTCATCAATCGTAATTTTGTAAGGTGCTTCAGCAAGATTGGCTGCGGTAGCAACTCCATAACGCAAATCTGCACCAAAACGTTCGGCTTGCTTCCGCAGGTCTTCCATTAATTCCGGACCTCCGATACCTTGGGGATAACCGGGGAAATTCTCCACATCAGTAGTGGTTGTCAACTGGCCACCGGGCTGCAATCCTGCATAAAGTACCGGTGAAAGATTGGCACGGCCTGCATAAATAGCGGCAGTATAGCCGGCAGGACCCGAACCGACAATCAGACATTTTACTTTTTCTGTTTCCATCATTATATTATTTACTATTTGACTATTTACAATTTACTATTTAGCGCATGTCGATGACTTCAGCCGTGGGATAGGCTTTTTTGTCAAAGACAAAGAAACTATCCGGATAGGATTGTCCGGTCTGGTAGTTATTAATAAGGATAGTAGTCATATACTTACTCCCCCGTGGTGCCAAGTCCACTTGATGCAGACGATACGTATCCTTTGTCACAAACAGATAGACACTTTCAGGGTCTTTCCTCTTGTCGGCAGCAGTCATGGTGATGTAATAAACAGACTTGTCTTGCTTACCACCGACACTGCTCAACTTCAATCTGTATCCCTGCTTGTAGAGGGACAACCAAGCATACGGATTAAGAGTCTGCAATTCCTCCTGCGTAGGTTCCGATACATTCACCTCATCTGCCGAAGCCACATAGCTCCACTGCGTATGTCCGTCAAACCAAGTCTTCATTCCCTCGGTCTCAACCACAAACTTCTCACCTTCCAGATAGAGAACTCCCGCATAAGAGCCTTGTTGTTCGTTCACGGTAAACGCCAGCTTCACCCCTCCCGCTTTCCGAAAGGCTTCGGCTGTACGCTCCAATATATTCTTGGCATCCGGTTGTTGTGCCGACATCGGCACAGCAAACAACAGCAATAGCACACCAAGTAAAAGCTTATCAAGTTTCATCATTCTATAAATAACCATTCCTTATTGCAAATTGTTTAACCGCATTTCCAGGTCGCTCTCATCTATACAGAACACCTCACGCGCCTTACTACCTTGCGCCGGTCCCACAATCCCCGCTTTCTCCAACTGGTCCATGATGCGGCCGGCACGATTATAACCGATGGCAAACTTACGCTGAATGAGCGATGTGGAACCCTGCTGGTGAATAACAACGAGACGGGCTGCATCCTCGAACAAAGGATCGAGACGTCCCATATCCACATCCCCCAAATCACCTCCTGCATTTTCATCCACATATTCGGGCAGATAGAAAGCAGTGGGGTAACTCTGCTGGCGGGCGATAAACTTCGTAATCTCCGCCACTTCGGGCGTATCGATAAAGGCACACTGCACACGCACCGGGTCAGCTCCCTGTAGGAATAACATATCACCGCGGCCTATCAGCTGGTTGGCTCCCGGACGGTCGAGGATGGTACGCGAATCGACCATTGCCGATACACGGAAGGCGATACGCGCCGGGAAGTTGGCCTTAATCGTACCCGTAATGATGTTTGTTGTCGGTCGCTGTGTAGCGATAATCATATGTATACCCACGGCACGCGCCAACTGGGCGATACGTGCGATGGGCAGTTCCACATCCTTACCGGCTGTCATAATCAAGTCACCGAACTCGTCGATAACGACTACGATGTAAGGCATGAACTTATGCCCCTTTTCCGGATTCAGACGACGGTTGATGAACTTCTCGTTATACTCCTTGATATTGCGCACATGGGCAGCTTTCAGCAAGTCATAGCGAGTATCCATCTCCACACAGATGGAGTTCAAAGTCTGCACCACCTTCGTGACGTCCGTAATGATGGCATCTTCCCCGTCGGGTAATTTCGCGAGGAAGTGATGCTCAATCACGGAGTAGATGCTGAATTCTACTTTTTTGGGGTCTACCAGCACAAACTTCAGCTCTGCCGGATGCTTCTTATATAATAAGGAGGTGATGATGGCATTCAACCCCACGGACTTACCCTGACCGGTAGCACCGGCAACGAGCACGTGCGGCATCTTGCACAAATCCACCATAAACACTTCATTCGTAATCGTCTTACCCAGTGCGATGGGCAAGTCGTAAGTAGACTCCTGGAACTTCTTGCTGCCGATAATGCTCTGACCGGATACAATCTTCGGATTGGAGTTGGGCACTTCGATACCAATCGTACCCTTTCCCGGAATGGGAGCGATGATACGGATGCCGAGCGCCGAAAGGCTGAGGGCAATATCATCTTCCAGACCGCGTATCTTCGAAATGCGGACGCCCTGCTCGGGAGTGATTTCATACAGCGTCACCGTAGGACCTACCGTCGCCTTAATGGTACTGATTTCTATACCGAAACTACGCAGAGTATTGATAATCTTATCCTTGTTCGCGTTCTGCTCTACCATGTCAATGGTCGGACCATTGTCATCGTAATGCTTCATCAGGTCTATTGTGGGGTAATGATAGTTTTCCAAATCCAGACGGGGATTGTACGGCTCCTTCTCCGTTCCCACATACTCCTCCTCTTCGGCCTTTTCAACCTGGGATGCCGGCTCCTTCTCTACCGGCTGTTCCCGAAAAGGGGGCACCGGCTCCGGTGCAGGAGTCTCAAAAGTCATGGTAACATCCTCATCCGCAGACTTGGCTGGCTTTACCTTTCCATCACTTCCACCCAAGTCAAGGGTGATTTCATTCAGCGGTTCGTCCTCTTCTTCCTCTGTAGCAACCTCCTCCTCCTTTTCAAGAACCTTTTCCGGCTCCGCAGCTTCCGGTGTCGGAGCAGTAGTCTTTTCCTTTGCACCCCAAGAGGTCTTGAACTCTTCCGGCGTTTCACCCTGCACACTTTCCGCCTTCTCCTTACGCTTCAAGAAACTGAGACTAAACAATCTGCGCAACCAGATGACAGTCCGTGCACTCAGATAGATGAGGAAGCAGATGGCAGTTACCAACAATAGCAGCCATACTCCCGGCACACCGACTTGAGACACAAGCCAGTTGCTGACATTGTATCCGTGCATACCGCCCAGATAGAGGAAAGAGTCCTTGTACTGGTCTACAAACACAAAACCGAAAAATACCGAGAACCACACCAGCATCAACGAACAGCCGATGAACCACTTCCACAAGCGCACCACACGCACCCGCATCAGCTTCAATCCCGCCACAGCCAGGAACACGAGAATCAGGAAAGACGATACGCCGAAACAATCATTTATCAGATAGCTGGCCAACTGCGCACCGCGGCTACCGGCGTAGTTCTTCACCCCATTATTGGTGGAAATCAGCTCCTGCGCACTGCCTCCGTCAATGATGCTCTGGTCTGCCGCTCCCGTGAAAAAGAACGACGAAAAGGCGAGCAACAAATAAACCGAAAAGATTACCAGTACCAAGCCGATAACGAAATGAACAGTTTCACTTCTAAATAACGCTGCCACTTTCCCAAAAAACGAGAGTGACAGCTCCGTATCTTTAGCTGTTGAATTTTTCTTTGCCATATTTTTTAAATAACTATTGAGAATTGATTGCAAAGATACAACAAAAAACTGAGAAAGAGAGAAAAATGGTGAAGGAACATTGAAACAAAGCACCTTAGTGAATCTGACGAACATTTCGGCAAAGCCACTGAATGCCATTAAAAAGCCATTTGAAGCAAGAGTTACGTTACTATCCCGTTACTCTTTCCTTCGGAAGAGCATACTTCCAAGAATGGCAAAAAAATGAGTTGGCATACATTGAATTACGGCAATTTGGAATACAAAAATAGGGATTATTCCGGTGCCGGAAGAATGAAAAACCGAAAAAAGACGATACACGGATGCGATTGCGCCGATATGCTGCGATTTGCTTACTGCCTTACGATTCTACATAGACTAATTTTGCACTTAAAAAATGTAGCGTATGAGCAGAAGCACTTTCAAAGTATTGTTCTACCTGAAGCGCAATGCGCCGAAGAAGAACGGAATGATTCCCGTGATGTGTCGTATCACGGTGAACGGCAAGGTATCCCAATTCAGCAGCAAGCTGGATGTGGAGGAAAAGATGTGGAACGTGGAAACCGGGCGTCTGTCCGGTCGCAGCCTCGTTGCGCAGGAAGGAAACCGTATGCTTGACAAAATACGTGTCGGCATAAACAAGGCATATCAGGAAGTATGCGATACGGACGGTTACGTCACGGCGGAAAAAGTACGCAACGCCTATCTTGGCTTGGGACAGAACCACAAGACCCTGCTTGCCGTGTTCAAGCAGCACAATGAAGACTATGCCAAGATGGTGGGCAAGATGAAGAGCGAGCGCAGCTACCTGAAATACTGCACCGTCTATAACCATCTGTCAGAATTCATCAAGCAACGCTACAAGATGAGCGACATTGCATTACGTGAGCTTACTCCCGCCTTCATTACGGACTTCGAACTGTTCCTCAGAACAGAGAAGAACCATTGTACCAACACCGTCTGGTCGTACATGATGCCATTCCGCAGCATCATCTATACGGCAATCAACAACGGATGGTTGCCACGCGATCCCTTCTATGCCTATCACATCACCAAAGAGGAAACGAAGCGTGGTTTCCTGACGAAAGAAGAAATCACGATGCTTATCAACGGGACATTCAAAAAGAAAAGTTATGAACTTATCAGGGACCTCTTCATCTTCTGTACTTTCACGGGGTTGAGCTGGACGGATATGTATAACCTCACGGAAGACAATCTCCAAAGTTCCTTTGACGGACACTTGTGGATAAAGACCAACCGTCAGAAAACAGGAGTGGAATCCAACATCCGTCTGCTGGAAGTGCCGAGACACATCATAGAGAAGTATAGCGGCATAACGGATAAAGGAAAACTATTGCCCGTTCCCTGCTATGCGAACTGCAAGAACGGCATCAAAGCAATAGCCAAACTGTGCGGCATCACAAAAAATGTAACCTGGCATCAAAGTCGCCACAGCTATGCGACCACCATCTGTCTCTCCAACGGTGTGCCGATAGAAACCCTATCCAAAATGATGGGACATACCAGCATCCGAAGCACGCAAATCTACGCCAAGATTACAGCGGAGAAGGTAAGTACCGATATGGAACGTCTCTCCAAACAGATAGAGTCAATGGAACAGTTCATTTGTCAGACAATATAGACACAATAGCCATGAGAAGAATAATCAAGACGGACGAGAACGGGAATATCCGCATTGCGGGTAATTCCCACACAGAGATATGGATGACCGTATGGGAAATAGCCGAACTTTTCAATGCTTCCGTCTCATCTATACAGAAAGAGATAAAGGCAATACGAAAATCCGGTATATTGACAGATTACGAAGCGTGCAAGTATATCCGTATGGAAAACGGCTATTCAGCGGACATCTTCAACCTTGACATCATTATTGCCGTGGCATATAGAGTGAACAGTTTTTATGCCCATGCTTTCCGCAAGTGGTTGAAAGAAAAAGCCGTATCGGAAAATAAGCAGGAACAAAAATCCTTATTCATCCTGCTTGACAAAAGACATTTTTGTTAAGGACGGCATAGGCAACGAGAAAGCGGACGGACATTCCCGATTTGGTGATTGTCCGTCCGCTTTTTCCATGTTCAGCCGTTTCCTTATGATGGTTCACTCTTCCGCCTTGCGGTAGTTTATCTCCAAAAGCCGCTGAATGTCATATTCTTTATAAAGAGCCTTCCCGCCAAGAAGAATGAACGGCAGTGTCCCGTTGTTCCGCATCTTCTGCAAAGTGCGGCGGCTTACCTTCAGTATTTCTGACACCTCCTTGTCCGTAAGATAGCGGTCTCCGTTAAAAGGCGGGCTATACTCCCGCATAAAGCGACTGATTTTCCTGTGGCTTTCTTTCAATGACAGATGAATGTCTGCCAGCAAGCCGTGTTCCAATGTAAACACTTCCTGTTTCATAATGTTGCCTTCTGTTTTCCAGAAATAAAACCTTCTACATCTTCCGTCCGGTAATAAAACTTCTTGCCTACTTGTGAGCAGGCGATGATACCTTTGTCACGCATCCCTTGCAGTGTCTTCGGACTGAAGCGAAGCAGCCGGCATACCTCCTCTCCGTCCATCCATTTTTTCAAATGCCTTTCGTTCTTCCTTGAACAAAGACGGTTCACTTTTTCTGTCAGCAACGAGACTTCCGCCATGAGATTCTCGAACGCTTTTTTTTCAATAATCACTATTTCCATTATGTTTTGTTTTTGAATTGTCCGCTGCAAAGTTAGTCGGACAAAAGCATAAGTAGTTCATCAACAGTTGAAGTGGCAGCATTTGGAATCGTGTCATGTGCCAAGCGGAGCCAATTTGCAAAAATCTTCTATGAGTCATATATGAGTCATAAGACCGCCCCTTTCCATCCCTGTAATTTTGCGTCATGAACGATAAAACAATGTCAGCCATGAACGTAATAATGATGGAAAAATCTGACTTTGACAAATTGGTCGGACAGATTGAGGTAATAGCGGAGCATATCCGCAAAAACGAGACAGCAAAGATTCAAGACCGGGCAGAACGCTGGCTTTCCGGTGAGGAGGTAATGGGCGTTCTCGGAGCAAGTCCGCGCACATTGCAACGCTACCGTAGTACCGGACGAATCCCATACTATAAAATCGGGAAAAAATGCCTTTACCGTCTTTCTGACGTAGAACGTGCATTGGAAATGTGCAGTATTGATGCCGGAGAGGAAAGCCCCGATGGATTGCGCAGGCAATATCTTGTCCGCACAGGAAGAATGCCGGAAATATCAAAGAACACGTAAGGTATGGATACACAAGGAATAGAAAGACAGCTTGGCTCCATCATGGAGAAGCTTGACAGGCAGGAGCAACTCCTCGAAGAAATCAGGTATCACCAACGGATGATACCGAAGGTGGAAGAAAGCGTGAATAGCGAAAAATGGTATAAAGGCGAGAGGCTCTACGACAACCAAGACCTCTGCATGATGCTTCAAGTCAGCAAACGGTCGCTGCAACGTTACCGCAGCATAGGCATCCTGCCTTACCTGATGCTCCGGCAGAAAACTTATTACAAGGAGTCCGATGTTCAGAAATTCCTTTCGGAACATATAGACGAGTTTACAAAAGATCAGATAGCGGCATATAAAGCCCGCATCAGATAACAAACAATGTTTCACAATTAAAAAGTCAATCAAAATGGCAAAGAAAACAACAGAAAAAGACGTGCTGATAGTCCGCGACGAGAAAACGGGCGAAATCAGCGTGGTAGCCGGGCTGAATGCCGATGGCTCCCCCAAGCGCACCCCGGCTAAGGCGGAGAATGCGCAGAGTTTCCTGCAATTCGACCGACATGGCGATGTGCTGGACAACTTCTTCAGAAACTTCTATCGGCAGTGCAAGGAACCCAGCCGCTTCGGTTTCTACCGCATAGCGGCAGACCAAGCCGACCATGTGCTGGAGGTAATGAAAGAACTGTTGAAAGACCCCGAAGTCAACAAGGAGATGCTCGCACCCCACAAGGTGGACACCTCCGGCTACGAAAAGCAGGTGAAGGAAGAACAGACGGTGGAAAAGTCGGAACAACCGGAACAGAAAAATGAAGAACAACAACCCAAAGAAACCCAAAAAGAAGAAAACATGGAACAGAAACAAGAAAAGAATCAGGAAAGCCCGCAGCAGACGCAGGGCAGACAGGGCTACCAGCCCATCGACGAGAGTAAAATCAACTGGCAGGAGCTGGAGGAGAAATGGGGCGTGAAACGCGATGACCTTGAAAAGTCCGGCGACCTTACCAAGATGCTCAACTACAGCAAATCCGACTTGGTGAAGGTATCGCCCAAATTCGGCGGCGAGGCTTTCGAGTTGGATGCCCGCCTCTCCTTCAAGAAAGACAGCGAGGGCAATGTCAACCTCGTGCCTCACTTCATCCGCAAGGAGCAGAAACTGGACGAGTATAAGGAACACAAGTTTTCGGACGAGGACCGGAAGAACCTGCGCGAAACGGGCAACCTCGGCAGGGTCGTGGACCTCGTGGACAAGGAAACGGGAGAAATCACGCCATCCTACATCAGTATCGACCGCAAGACAAACGAGATTACCGATGTTCCTGCGAACAAGGTGCGCATACCTGAGCGCATCGGCAAGACGGAAATCACACCGCAGGAGCGGGATATGCTCCGCGCCGGGCTTCCCGTGCGCGACAAGCTCATCGAGCGCAACGACGGCAGAAAGTTCGTCTGTACCCTGCAAGTGAACGTGGAACAGCGCGGCGTGGAGTTCGTGCCGGGAACCGGCAAATCGCCCCGTACCGCCCAGACACAGGAAGCCAAGAACAATCCCGCGCAGGGACAGGCACAACAAGGCAAGGAAAACTCCGCAGCCCCGCAGAAGGAGCAACGACACAACACATGGACAAACGCCGATGGCAGTATCCGCCCCATCAGCAAATGGAGCGGCGTGGACTTCACCGAACAGCAGAAAGCCGACTACGCGGCAGGCAAGACGGTAAAGCTGGAGAACGTGACCGACAAGCAGGGCTTCCATGCCACGATGTATATCAAGTTCAACCCGGAGAAGGGACGCCCGTACCGCTACGATACCAACCCCGACAACGCACAGAAGGTCGCCCCGTCCAACGATAGCCGCACACAGGTAGCAGTGAACAGCGAGGGTAAGACCAACGAGGCGACCAAGAACCTGAAAGAGCCGTTGCAGAAGGGACAGAACGCCCCGAAGAACGACAAGCAGCAACAGCAACAACAGCAGGAGAAACCGCAGAAGAAAAACAACAAGGGCATGAAAATGTAAAATGACATCCCGTGTCCGCCACTAAATCCAGAATAACAATCCAACGTATCATTTCAATAAACAAGAAAAAATGAAGACAATCATTGCAGAAAAGCCATCCGTGGCACGTGAAATCGCCCGCATCGTGGGCGCGACAAAAAGAGAGGAAGGATATTTCGAGGGAAACGGTTACACCGTGACATGGGCATTCGGACACCTCGTCCAGCTTGCCATGCCTGACGGCTACGGCATACGCGGCTTTGTCCGTGACAACCTGCCCGTCATCCCCGAATCCTTCACGCTCATCCCCCGTCAGGTAAAGACTGAGAAAGGCTACAAGCCCGACAGCGGCGTGGTTGCGCAGATAAAGACCATAACCCGTCTGTTCAATGAGAGTGAACAAATCATCGTGGCGACCGATGCCGGGCGCGAGGGCGAACTTATCTTCCGCTACCTCTACCATTACATCGGATGTGCCACTCCTTTCGTGCGCCTCTGGATAAGCTCGCTTACCGACAAGGCTATCCGCGAGGGACTGCGCAACCTCGAAGAAGGGAGCAAGTATGACAACCTCTACCTTGCCGCCAAAGCGCGGAGCGAATCCGACTGGCTCGTGGGCATCAACGGTACGCAGGCACTCTCCATCGCCGCCGGACACGGCACGTACTCCGTCGGACGGGTACAGACCCCCACGCTGGCGATGGTGTGCGCACGCTACTGGGAAAACCGCCGTTTCACGGTGGAACCGTTCTGGCAGCTCCATATTGCCGCTGACGGAGGCGACGGTGATACCGTGAAATTCTCGTCCACCGAGAAATGGAAGGAGAAAGAGCCTGCCACTTCCCTATATAATAAGGTAAAGGAAGCGGGCACTGCCACCGTCACGAAAGCGGAGCGCAAGGAGAAGATTGAGGACACACCGCTCCTGTATGACCTGACCACGCTCCAGAAGGAAGCCAACGCCAAGCACGGCTTCACGGCGGAACAGACGCTTGAAATCGCGCAGAAGCTCTACGAGAAGAAGCTCATCACCTATCCGAGAACCGGAAGCCGCTACATCCCCGAAGATGTGTTCGCGGAAATCCCCAAGCTGCTTGCCTTCATAGGCAGCCTGCCCGAATGGAAGGACAAGGTGCAGCCGAAAGCCGTGCCGACACGCCGCAGCGTGGACGGTGGCAAGGTGACGGACCACCACGCCCTGCTCGTCACGGGCGAGAAACCGCTGTTCCTCTCCAAAGAGGACAGCACCGTCTATCAGATGATAGCCGGACGCATAATCGAGGCTTTCTCCGAAAAATGCGTCAAGGATACCGCCACTATTACAGCAGAATGTGCCGGAGTTGAGTTCGTGGCAAAAGGAAGCATCATCAGGCAAGCCGGATGGCGTGCCGTCTATGGCAAGGAGAACGGAGAAGAAAACAACAACCAAGAGGAAACCGCCATTCCCGGCTGGCAGGAAGGCGACACGCTGACACTGAAAGCCGCCTCCATCACGGAGGGAAAGACCAAACCCAAGCCACTGCATACCGAAGCCACACTGCTGTTCACTATGGAAACGGCTGGCAAGGAGATAGAGGACGACGCATTGCGTCAGGCTATGAAGGACTGCGGCATCGGCACACCCGCCACCCGTGCATCCATCATTGAAACACTTTTCAAGCGCGGCTATATGGAACGCAGCAAGAAATCGCTTGTTCCCACTGAAAAGGGGCTTGCCCTCTACTCGGTCGTGAAAGCGATGCGTATCGCCGATGTCGCCATGACGGGCGAATGGGAAAAGGAACTGGCACGCATCGAACGCGGGGAACTGCCTGCCGATACCTTCCGCAAGGAGATAGAGACATACACACAGGAGATTACCTCCGAACTGCTCTCGTGCGACAAGCTGTTCGCCCGCAGGGATTCCGGCTGCAAGTGTCCTAAGTGCGGCAGCGGCAGGATGCAGTTCTACGGCAAGGTTGTCCGTTGTGACAACGCGGAGTGCGGACTGCCCGTATTCCGTCTGAAGGCAAACCGTACCCTCTCCGATGACGAAATCAAAGACCTGCTCACCGACGGACACACGAAGCTGCTCAAAGGTTTCAAGAGCAAGCAGGGCAAGAGTTTTGATGCCGTAGTCACCTTTGACGGGGATTATAACACGGTTTTCGTGTTCCCGGAGGCTAAAAAGGGCAAGAAATTTTCAGGACGGAAGAAATAGTATTAACTTTGCCACTGGTTCAGAGTAATGAATTGTTCTTCGATACCGGACTACACTCATACTTTGGATTTAGTGGTGGCACTCGGAGGGATACCGGGTGCCTTTTTCTTCTCCTTTTCCAACAATTATCCCTATCATTATCAATCCACTAAATTCCAAAGTAATGAACAACAAGAAGAAAAACGAGAGGCGGACCGACTTTTCCTATTACGGTCTGTACCTGCTGGACTACCTCACCACGAACAAGTTTGAACAGGCTGTCGATGAATCCTTCATCCGGGAGCGTGCCGACCGTGCCGCCGAAACGTATGAACGGGCAAGGCTCGAAGGCTATCCCACCGATGGAGCACAGGAACTGACGATGAAAGTGCTGACGAAGGGGCTTCGCTACTCCAAGTATGCCATCCTGCGCGAAGTCGTGGAGAACGAGTTTGCCGGTGAAGTGTCGGAAGCGGAGCATGAAGCCTTTACCCTGAAACTACTGCCGCTTGTCGGAAATGTATTCTCCATCTATGACCTCTCGGACGACAATTTCGCCCTGTCGCCCGAATATGACCTGCTCTACACGGAGCTGACGGGGGCTGTCGTCCTTTATATAGAGGAATATGGCGTTTAACCGCAAACAAAGGTTGCGGGACAACATCGAGGCGATACGGACGGCATTCGTCCTTGACAGGGAACAACGCACCCCCACCGCACGCGAAAGGCTCTTGTTGGAGCGTTATTGCGGTTTCGGCGGTCTGAAATGTATTCTGAACCCTGCAAGGGAACTGACGGATGCCGTCCACTGGGCGAAATCCGACCTCGAACTGTTTGCCCCTACCGTGGAACTACACAAGTTACTACGGGAGAATACAAAAGACGATACGGAGTATAAACGGTACATGAATGCCATGAAGCAATCCGTCCTGACCGCTTTCTATACTCCGCCGGAGATAACAGGCACTATTGCGGATGTGCTGCATGAACACGGCATACGTCCCGACCGGGTACTGGAACCGTCGGCAGGCGTTGGCGCATTTGTGGATGCCGTATTAGAGAACAAGCCGGACGCGGACATCATGGCTTTTGAGAAAGACCTGATGACGGGCAAGATATTGAGACACCTGCATTCCGACCAGAAAGTAAGGATACAGGGATACGAGAAAATTGAAAAGCCGTTCATGAACCATTTTGATCTGGCTATCTCCAATATCCCGTTTGGCGATGTGGCTGTGTTCGACCCGGAATTTACCAACAGCCATGACGTGGCAAGACGGTCGGCATCCAAGACGATACACAACTATTTCTTTCTGAAAAGCCTTGATGCGGTGCGTGAAGGCGGAATCGTGGCGTTCATTACCTCGCAGGGGGTGTTGGATGCCCCGACCAATGCGCCCATACGCGAGTATATGATGAACCACGCCAATCTGGTGGGCGTTGCCCGCCTGCCGAACAACCTCTTTACGGATAACGCGGGTACGGAAGTGGGCAGCGACCTGATTATCCTGCAAAAGAACAGCGGAAAGGAAGGTCTGTACTATAACGAAAAACTTTTCGTGCAGACCGAACAGACCCCTATCGGCACTTCCGTAAACGGGTATGTATGGAGCATCGGCTCACTTTCACACACGGATTTAATCAGAAGTACCGACCCATACGGGAAGCCTGCCTATAAACTCCTGCACCGTGGGGACACCGCACAACTGGCGGAGGACTTGCGGGAACATCTGAAAATAGAGTTGCAACAACTTAACAGGGAACTGTATGAGAAACATAGTCTGCATCCGGCAAAGGAGGAAAGCATGGCTGCGGAGGTGCAACCCTCTACGGAAACAGAAACGGTATCACCTTCTGTAATAGAGCCAGTCAAGGAAGTGGAAAAGCCGCAGGCACAGCCCATAGAGGAAAAGCCGGAGATTGAGCCACGCCGGGAAAATCATTCGTCAGTCGTACAGCTTACCCTGCTCGACCTTTGGGGTATGCCCATAGAGGCTCCGACAAAGAAGAAGTCGGCGAAAAAGGAAAGCAAGCCGAAACCTATGCAGTCCAAACCTAAACCGCAGGTCAAAGCTGTTCCACCTGTTGAAATCGCCAAACCAGCAAACGGAAATAAGGAGGCAAAGCCGGAGAATGCAGAGAAGCCAGACGACCCTGACGACATTTACGCCACATTGGATTGGGAAACCAATCCTCCCATCAATGGTTTCTATGAAACGATGATGAGCCTGACACCGGAACGGCGCAAGGCACTACGGCTTGAGGCGGAACGGCATAGGCAGGAACAACTGAAAAAGATGGGTGTCAAAGACACGCTGAGCCCTGCCTTTGTGCCTTCTTCGGGTAATATGGATAAAAAGCCGGAACAAAAGGAAGCGGCACAACAACCCGAAGCACAGACGGAAGTTGCACCCGTTTCCATTACGGACAATAGTCCAAGTGAGAAAGCAACCACTTCACTGTTCCCGGAACTTGAAACGGAAAAGCCGAAAGAGGAAGCCCCCGACCTTACGCCGCGTCCTTATCACCGCACGCCGGAAATGCACCTGCGTGAAGGTTCGCTGGTGGCAAACAGGGCGCGTGACATCGGTTATCTGAAGAACATCACTCCCTACGGAGCGACTTTCCAACCGCTTGGGCTGACAGGCTACCAAAAAGAGAAAGCGTTGCTGTATGTTTCACTCCGTGACGCTTACGAGCGGTTGTACCGTTATGAATCGAACAGTCGCGAGGCAAATGTTCCATGGCGTGAACACCTCAATACCTGTTATGACGAGTTTGTCATGCGTTACGGCAACCTCAATGCCAAACAGAACGTGAAGTTAGTGATGATGGATGCCGGAGGACGCGACATCCTTTCGCTGGAACGTGCGGAGGACGGCAAGTTCGTCAAGGCGGACATTTTCGACCGTCCTGTGTCCTTCTCGGTAGAGAACCACGTCAATGCAGACACTCCCGAAGAGGCACTTTCCGCATCGCTCAACAAGTTCGGCACGGTCAATCTCGGCTATATGCGTGAGATAACCGACACCACGGAGGAGGAATTGCTTGGTGCCCTCAAGGGACGCATCTTCTACAACCCGCTCGTAACCGGTTACGAAATCAAAGACCGCTTCATCGCGGGGAACGTGATAGAGAAGGCGGAACGCATAGAGGGCTGGATGGAGGACTATCCCGAAAATGAACGGATGCCGGAGGTGAGACAGGCGTTGGAGGCTTTGAAGGAAGCCGAACCGCAGCGCATCGCCTTTGAAGACCTCGACTTCAACTTCGGGGAAAGATGGATTCCCACGGGCGTGTATGCCGCCTACATGAGCCACCTTTTCGACACGGACGTGAAAATCGCCTACTCCGCAAGCATGGACGAGTTTTCCGTGGCGTGCGGCTACCGCACCATGAAGATAACCGATGAATTCAAGGTGGAAGGCTACTACCGCATTTATGATGGTATGCACCTGCTGAAGCACGCCCTGCACAACACCTGCCCTGACATGATGAAATGTATCGGTAAGGACGAGAACGGCAATGACATCAAGGTGCGCGACAGCGAGGGCATACAGCTCGCCAACGCCAAGATTGACGAGATACGCAACGGGTTCTCCGAATGGCTGGAAGAGCAGTCGCCGCAGTTCAAGGAACGGCTCACCACGATGTATAACCGCAAGTTCAACTGTTTCGTGCGCCCGAAGTATGACGGCTCGCACCAGACTTTTCCCGACCTCAACCTGAAAGGGCTGGCAAGTCGGGGTATCAAGAGCGTTTACCCGTCGCAGAAGGATTGTGTCTGGATGCTCAAACAGAACGGTGGTGGCATCTGCGACCATGAAGTTGGAACCGGTAAGACGCTGATAATGTGCATAGCAGCGCATGAAATGAAGCGTCTGAACTTGGCGCACAAGCCGATGATTATCGGGCTGAAAGCGAATGTGACGGAGATTGCCGCCACCTATCAGGCTGCATATCCCAATGCGAGGATTCTTTATGCTTCGGAAAAGGACTTCTCCACCGCCAACCGTGTGCGTTTCTTCAACAACATCAAGAACAACGACTACGATTGCGTCATCATGTCGCACGACCAGTTCGGGAAGATACCGCAGTCGCCGGAGTTGCAGCAGCGCATCCTGCAAGCCGAGTTGGACACAGTGGAGGAAAACCTCGAAGTCCTGCGGCAGCAGGGCAAGAACGTGTCGCGGGCGATGCTGAAAGGTTTGGAGAAGCGCAAGCACAACCTTGTGGCGAAGCTGGAAAAGGTGGAACATGCCATCAAGTCACGCACGGACGACGTGGTGGACTTCAAGCAGATGGGCATCGACCACATCTTCATTGACGAATCGCACCAGTTCAAGAACCTGACCTTCAACACCCGGCATGACCGTGTGGCGGGATTGGGCAACTCGGAAGGGAGCCAGAAAGCCCTGAACATGCTCTTTGCCATCCGTACCATACAGGAGCGCACGGGCAAGGACTTGGGGGCCACGTTCCTTTCCGGCACGACCATCAGCAACAGCCTGACGGAACTGTACCTGCTCTTCAAGTACCTGCGCCCGAAGGAACTGGAGCGGCAGGACATCCGTTGCTTTGACGCATGGGCGGCAATCTTCGCCAAGAAGACGACCGACTTCGAGTTCAACGTGACGAACAACGTGGTGCAGAAGGAGCGTTTCCGCTACTTCATCAAAGTGCCGGAACTTGCCTCCTTCTACAACGAGATCACCGACTACCGCACGGCGGAGGATGTGGGTGTCGATCGTCCGCACAAGAACGAGATACTGCACCACATACCGCCCACACCCGACCAGGAGTATTTCATCAAGCAGCTGATGGATTTTGCCAAGACGGGCGACGCCACGTTATTGGGCAGGATGCCATTGTCGGAAACGGAGGAGAAGGCAAAGATGCTCATCGCCACCGACTACGCGAGGAAGATGGCTCTGGATATGCGCATGATAGACTCGGATTACGAGGACCACCCCGACAACAAGGCGAGCCACTGCGCCAAGATGATAGCGGAGTATTATCACAGATACGACGCGCACAAGGGTACACAGTTCGTGTTCTCTGATTTGGGGACATACCAGCCGGGTAGCGGATGGAACGTGTATAGCGAGATAAAGCGGAAACTGATAGAAGATTACGGCATACCTGCAAGCGAGGTGCGCTTCATTCAGGAGTGCAAGACCGACAAGGTACGCAAGGCGGTGATAGACGCCATGAACGCCGGGACGGTACGTGTGCTGTTCGGTTCCACGAGTATGCTCGGAACGGGCGTGAACGCGCAGAAAAGGTGTGTGGCTATTCATCATTTAGATACACCGTGGCGGCCGTCCGACTTGCAACAGCGTGACGGACGCGGAGTCAGGGCGGGCAACGAGATTGCCAAGCATTTTGCCGGGAATAACGTGGATGTCATCATCTATGCGGTGGAGAAATCGCTGGACAGCTACAAGTTCAATCTGCTGCACTGCAAGCAGACCTTCATCAGTCAGCTCAAAAGCGGTGCGATGGGCGCACGTACCATTGACGAGGGGGCGATGGACGAGAAATCAGGCATGAACTTCTCTGAGTATATGGCGTTGCTCTCCGGCAATACCGACCTGCTTGACAAGGCGAAACTGGAGAAGCGTATCGCCTCGCTCGAAGGGGAACGCAAGTCGTTCAACAAGGGCAGGCGTGATTCGGAGTTCAAGCTGGAGTCCAAGACGGGAGAGCTGCGCAACAACACGGCTTTCATCGAAGCCATGACGGAGGACTGGAACAGGTTTCTTGCCGTAGCCCGTACGGACAAGGAGGGCAACCGCCTGAATGCCTTGAAGGTGGACGGCGTGGATTCTGCGGACGAGAAGGTTATCGGAAAGCGTTTGCAGGAAATCGCCAAGAACGCCACAACGGGCGGGCAGTACAAGCCCATTGGAGAGCTGTATGGCTTCCCGATAAAGGTGGTCAGCGAGAGGATGCTCAAAGAGGGATTGGAGTTTACCGACAACCGCTTTGTAGTGGAGGGTAACTACAAGTACACCTACAACAACGGGCATCTGGCGATGGCTGACCCGGTGGCCGCCGCACGCAACTTCCTGAACGCATTGGAGAGGATTCCGTCCATCATCGACCAGTACAAGGCGAAGAACGAGGTGTTGGAAAAGGAGATTCCGCAGTTGCAGGAAATAGCGGGCAAGGTGTGGAAGAAGGAGGAAGAGCTGAAACAGTTGAAGTCGGAACTTGCCGCGCTGGATAGGAAGATTCAATTGGAGCTTGCTCCGTCCACACCGAAAGTCGTTGAACAGGAGAATGAGAATGCCAATCCGGAAATTACGTCACATCCTACGCAACAAATTCATTCCGTTGCAGATGGAATAAGTATGGCTTCGAGTCCTCAACGTATCAGTGCTGTGTCTGAACCAAGTGAATCAATCCCATATAACCGACTCCCAACCGGAAAATTCCGGCTTTAATTTCAAAACGGGGGATGATATATCCTATTGTCCCCCTTATTTTATCTCCTAAAACATTGATTATATGGCTTCAATAAAAGTAAAATTCCGACCTTCGACAGTCGCAGACAGAGAAGGTTCCATTTATTATCAGATTATCCATGAAAGAAAGGTGCGACAGCTCCTGACTGATTACAAAGTGTTGTCCTCAGAATGGGATGAAAACCGCTCAATGGTAACTACCAATCAGAAAAGTGAGCGTAAATCTGCAATTCTCTCAATCAGAGAGAGAATCCGTTGGGATGTGGAACGGCTGACAAAGATTGACCGCAAACTTGACTCTAACGGGTTGATATATACTGCCGATGATGTAATAGATGAGTTTAACCGCTATTCCTTAGAATACTCTCTATTCAATTACATGGAAAACATCATCGCCAAACTCAAGCAGAATGGAAAGATTAGGACTTCGGAAACATATCGGACAACTCTTAATAGTTTCAAAAAGTTCCGCAAAGATGAGGATATTATGCTTGATTGTATCACTTCCGAAGTAATGGAAAACTTCGAGGCGTGGCACAAGAGCCGGGGCGTGGCACCCAATAGCATATCGTTCTATACCCGTATCCTTAGGGCTGTCTATAATCGGGCGGTAGAGAATGACATTATCGAAAATCGCAATCCTTTCCGTCATGTCTATACGGGTGTTGATAAAACGGTAAAAAGAGCTTTGCCGTTGTCTGTCATCAAGAAAATCAAAGCATTGGAGTTGTCTTTAAGTCCTGCATTGGACTTCGCACGTGATATGTTCATGATGAGTTTCTATCTCCGTGGAATGAGTTTCATCGACATGGCTTTTCTGAAAAAGACAGACCTTAAAAACGGATACATAACGTATCGTCGTCGCAAGACCGGACAGCAACTGATTATTGAATGGACAAAGGAAATGCAGTTGATTCTTGACAAGTACACAGAAAACAAAAGCGACTATCTGTTGCCCATAATTCGTAATCCCTATATCAATGAACGATGCACCTATCGTAACATTGGCTACAATATCAATTATAATCTGAAAAAGATAGCCAAAATGATTGGAGTAACAATTCCCTTGACGCTATATGTCGCCCGCCATAGTTGGGCATCTGCCGCCAAAGTAAAAGGTATTCCGATAAGTGTAATCAGTGAAGGGATGGGGCACGATTCAGAAGTTACGACGCAAATCTACCTTGCCAGCCTTGATACATCAGTTGTAGATAAAGCCAACTCCCTTATTCTCAAAAGCCTCTGATAACTGCCCCTTTACCAATTGGTATCGGGGCTTTTTTGTTTAGCAACTATCCAAATCTCTTGGATAGAGATAAGAGGTACTTGTTTGTGCCTAAAACACAGCGGATTGAAAGAAGAGGACGTCTTTTTTGCTCAACAAATAGGCATAGATAAATTCATATTAGAGTAAATAATTGAATTTTTTGTCTGATTTCCTACAGATTGTGGGGTATTTTCCAGTTTTTCTTTATACCTTTGTACTTGGATAAGTATCTCTATCCAAGAGATAGGAAATAATAAAGCAATATTTATAATGAAAATGGCATCAAATACTAAAATATCGCTACTTGTAGTAGCATTGGGAGTCATCATTGCTGGTGTCTCGCTTGTGTCATGCAAAAACGATAATGTCCCGTATGATACAAAATATATTGCAGATTTTCATCGACTTTCTAATAATACAGAAGTGATAGGTATTACCAATGATAAGTTGGCGTTATTTGTGGATTATTCTAATTGCATTGCCAACGGCATGGCTTCTTCATTTTATCAGAAAATGGTTTCTCCATTAACTGCCGCAACGAAGGAATACTGGTCTATTAAAGGTAATGTCATAGCTCAAAAAGATGGAGACACTTACAGTCTCCTTAATAATGTGGCAGAAGTCAATTATGCAGCCCTTGATAAAGCTATAGAGCAAATGGCTCAACGTGACGGTGAATCAGTGATGCTAACCGATGGTGAACTTTTTACACAAACCGCGACCAAAAACAATCCCAACAATCCATACATGCACAACGCTTTCAAGAAGTGGTTATTAAAAGGGCATGATATTCATATTATAGCCGAGCCATTTCAAGAAAAATATCATGGGAAAAACTATAGCAAAAAAAGATTCTATATCATCTTTACAGACGATAGAATTCAGGGGAATATCTATGATAGAATAAAAGAAATAGTAGATATGGAACAATTTCCACAGGTGGACGAGTTCCATTTGAGTGGTAATTATCCATGGATAGTTCCTGAAAATGGAAAGGTTTCCGTATCTAACGAAATTGTAGCAGCTAATGTTGCATCTTGTGGAGCGTATGAAATCCAAGATTGGCAGGTAGATTGGAAAAACATCATTAATCTTATTGTAAACGCATATGATGATAATGGCAATCCTCTACCCAATGGGGGAAAACTTATAGGCGGTCTGAAAATCAATAAAAATGCGTTTGGCTGTTATCGTATTTCAGACATTGATGTAAGAGTCGTAAATATAAATGATGAGTATTTCAACCTTTATAATGCCATTGAATCTAACGAAAAGACAGAAAAGATTGAAAATGCTGGCCCTGTCATTGAGAACTTCCTTATTGTGGATAAGGATGAGTTCAAAAGGCATGGTATGGCTGACATTTACTTTGACATCAATAATTTCGCACCTAATGGTGATTTAACAGGCAAACCATACAATTATTTTAGAATAGACATTGTAGTTAATAACATAGAGAATATACTGGATAATAGTATTGATATATTTAATTTTGATTCTATTACCAATGATGGACAGACTAACATCTCTATTTCTGAAAGTTTGAAGAATTGTGTCTTTGATCCGGAGCTTATTAACCAACTAAAAGGGAAAGTGTTATATAGCATTTACGTTAAATCAGATAAATATTAAATTTTATGAATACAGTTATCAGGACTCTACCACAGGTTCAGCAAGCACAAGCAGATGCGTGGGTATATGGAGCGATTGTTATTGTAATCGCTCTTGCATTAGCAATTCTTATTGCAAATATCATTAATTGGAGATCCGACCGTAAGGACTATATTACGCGAAGGGTATGGTTTATCGCTATTGGTATTATTGCTCCTTTAGGGTATTGGATGTATAACATGCAGGTTATTGTTCCGAAGATACAGAATGCTGGATTCCAGAATATGTTTAAGGAAACGAACCTTTATGTTTTGTTGGCATCATTTGTTTGCTATACAGCTGTCGGCGTACTTCTAATGTTCTGTTTTAGAAATTCCAAATTAGGTTCCATCCTTGGTAAGAAAAAAGATTAATTATTATGGCAAAACAATTTTTCGTACTTGGAATTGGTGGAACTGGCATGAGGTGTATCGAGAGCTTGATACACTTATGTGCTATGGGCATGTTTGATGATACGGATATTCATCTTCTTGCGCTTGACACCGATAAGAACAACGGTAACTTTGGAAGACTCAAAGAACTAAAGGAAGCCTATGTGAATACAAAAGGGCTTAAAGCTGAAAATAGAGTATCTCATAAAGAAACTTTTTTCTCGGCAAACATTAAATACTACGAGTTCTCTCCAAACTACGAAACCAAAAGTACTTTTAAAGAAGTCTTTGGATATGGTGATACACAATATAACCATCGGGAAGAAACAGATTTAGCCGATTTGGTTTTAGACCGTAATGTTGAAGAATTTAATCTTCAACATGGCTATCGTGCGCAGACCCATCTTGGTTCTATGATGATGTATCAGTCTATCGTAGAAGCAGCTAACTCAAAATTAACCAATGGGTTAAAAGAATTTGTGAGTGCCTTAATCACTGAAACAACATCAGGTAAAGCTAAAGTTTTTATTCTTGGTTCTGTCTTTGGAGGCACTGGCGCATCTTCAATACCTATCATACCTCAAGCCCTTTCACGAGCAGCAGAAATCATCAGTAACGGAAGCGCAGACATTCTTAAAAACGCATATTTTGGTTCAACTCTTTTAACAGCATATTTCAACTTTAATCTACCAGATGCTGGTCAGTTGAATCAACAAAAAATTATTGCAACAAGTGATAAGTTTGCTCTTAATTCACAGGTTGCTATGATGTTTTATGATGATGATGCTACTGTTAGAAGCATTTATCAGCGTTTCTATATGATGGGTACGAATGGCCTAAATTGGAATCCTATGCAAGGTGACAGTCAGAAGGCCAAAACATTAACTGGAGGTGCTGCACAAAAAAACGATTCACACTATATAGAATTACTTGCTGCCTGCGCCGCAATGGATTTCTTGAATAGTCGTGAAGATACGCTACAAGAAGACAAAGATAATTATAAAACAGAATATCTATATCGGGCGGTAGAAGACAATGACAAATTTGATTTCCAAGATTTTGTTGGGAAAGATCGTCAGACAGAGTTCGCTAAAAAACTCGGATGCCTTGTTGCATTTGCTCTGTTTAACAATGGAGATGACGACATTGTCGAAAAAGCGCGATCTGGGGAGGACAAAGAAATTATTGGCTTTGAGGAAATAGACCCTTCACAGGTAAAATACCTCAAGGACTATTTCCGATTGTTTTTTGCCCGTATTACTGAGAGCGGAACTTTAGAAGAGGGTTGGCTTCGTCAACTACATCGTTCTGCTGGAGGAGGGGATAAGTTCCTCCTTAATCCCAAACTTTTTGCACCCCAAACAAAGAAGGAACTTATGCGATTTGATTGGAACAAAAATATCTATCGGAATGAAGGTATTGGTAAGGATAATAAATATTCTACCGGGTTAATTGGCAGCAAATTCAATAGTTTCAAAAAAATGTTCCTTCAAGAACTGCATGGAGAGAGTAGCAAAGGTATCACCAATCGAGGAGAACAATTGTATAAACTCATCTATGATACATTAACGAAACTTTATAATTTTAATTGATATAGGTCATGTCTAAAGCACTTCTTATCCAGAGTTATACGACTCTAACCACCGGAACACAAGGTGACTGGAATGAGCTCAATATGGCAAATTCCTATATCCAAGGCATACAAACAGGGGATATACTTGGTAATGTGAATGCTCAGACACTGAGTGCTCTAATCTCTGGTGTCCCTTCTCCTTGGGCGAGAGCAAAACTTTTTAAATATGCTCTTGACACGATTAATAATCCCAACCCTAATATTGATAATGGAGGATTACTGAATTTTTATCAGATATTACATGGCGAATGGCGTGGCCTATTGGCAACAATAGCATTATATCCTGATAGAATTAGATTTTCAGATCCTGTTTACATGAATGTCAAGGGTAATGATTACGATATTGCAGCCGCATTCGGTAGAATGCTGTTTGATGACAAGGACGTTTGGTGTAATCAAGTGGATCTTGCAAAAAATCCCGATGCACAGCCGTTTATTCATTTAATATATTATCGCAATCAACTCGTTGGAGGTACTTCTCCTCTTACAGGTGTTTTCACTGGAGTAAATTACACAAATTTAGGAGACACTGCCTCAGATATTAGTTGGTATAGAAACGGCAAGTTTGAGGACCCCACTCGATACCTCACTTCGCAACAACTTCAAAAGGTCTATCTGTTTATAATGAACCTCAATCAGAATGTTGCTAAGTTTGAGAAAATGATAAACTCTCAACGGAATGGCAAAATGTCCATTAACTTGTCTGGTTTTAAAGGTATGGCAAGAGAATGGGAAAATGAACTTGCTATCAAGGGGAATAACTTGCGAACGGTGGGTCCGGTTGCACGATATAGTTCGCTACAACAGCCCTTTATGGAATTGTTCAAAAGCGATGTCCCCGTATATCTGAAGCCCGATTTTACGTTTACTTATGTAAATGATGGCGACTACAAAACTATTGGTGACATACAAGAACTTCTTAGTTCAGATGAATATGTTGTTGGATGGATTGAGCCTCAAAGTCAGAGGCCCAAGCTATCCGATGCGCCAGTTTATTATCTTCAAGTAAAAGACATTGAAACTGGAGATACGGCATATTTTAGCGTGCCTCTTTCTGAGAAAGGAATTGACATATTCAAAAATAAACTTGACACTATTCTTGAATATGGAGGTAATGCTAACACCAAAATTACTGCGCACATTACGGATGCAGGAATGCTTGCAGTTTCTCTTGTTGTTGAGATTGATGGTGAGAGTGTAACTCTCAATGACCGTGAATACAAAATCCAATGGGTTCAAAATCAAGGAAAAGTTATTGCTTGGCCTAATTTCGTTTCTGAGAAATGGAATAAATATTATCTATTCTCCGAATATACAGATGGCGATACTGAGCAATTCTTCCCAATCTTCAAGATTGGAGGTGAAATTGTTAAGACCATTGATGGTAATTTTCTTACTTCAAGATATAAACCGACTCCTGAGGAGGAAAGACGCGTTGACATTAAACAATTAGCGACTTATCCTTCTGGTCAAAGTGAGAATCTTCCTAAATACAACATCATATCATCTAATAAACCGATATGTGGATTGTCTGCTATTGTCAAAATTGCAGGCAAAAATATTGGTGCAGGATATTTAATGTTGCGTCAAGATCTTGTTAGGGATTTAACAACGGTTGGCACTAATAGCGAAGCTGTAGTAGGCATCGACTTTGGGAGTAACAATACGTGTCTGTATTATAATACTCCAAATCGAGGAACGAATCCAATTGTTTTCGGGAACTACCGTGCAGTTCTTGTTGGCAGGGAGAATAATAATCCTAAAGCTATTGCCGAGAATAACGAATTACTGTTTTTTACAAATTATCCATCAGAAAATGGCCAACTCAAATCATGGCTTCATGAGCATGATTCGCGTTATGTAGGAGCAAATCAATCGTCAGAGGTAGCTGGAGGTGTCCCGGTAAATCGTCCGAATGTCAGAGTTCAGGAAATGAATGAATGGGAAATTAAGACGCAGGCGGGAATACTGCATTACAATATGAAATGGCTTGATGATGATAAAGGGCGTGAAAAGAAACGTGCCTTTTTGAAATCCGTATGGCTTCAAGCTTGTGCGTTTCTTTATACAAATAGAGTTCATCCTGAAGAAATTTTTTGGAGTTATCCAGGTTCAATGATGACTTCTGACCGCGATGAGTTGGAAGGCATTTTTGAGGATTTATGTAAAATTACGCCTTTTGGACGGAAACCTGAGTTAGCAAACAAATTGTTTACTGAAGCGGAGGCTGTATGTAGCTATGCTATGTCTCAAGAATTTGGACTAAACAGTAATAACATGTTCCTTGGGATAGATGTTGGAGGAAGTACAAGTGATATTCTTCTGATAGCAAAAAATCCACAGAACAATAACAGATACTCTTTGTTCCGTGAAAGTTCTGTAAGACTTGCGGCTGGTGTTTTCTTTGACGCTGTAAAAAAGTCAGAGCAATATCGTCAGGCTCTTGTGGATTTTCATGAGGGACATGACACGGCTGTATATGTAGAGAATATCAAAGAGATAATAGAGCACCCAGACAAGGCTCCATACTATCTTAATAGCATTTTTGACCAGCTAAAGGATCAAAATGATTATGATGCTTTCTATGCCTCGTTAAGTTCAAATGCTAAGTTTGTCTTTACAATTCCAGCCTATGTTTGCGGTTTATTGCTTTTCTATTCGGGAATGCTTATTGGAAAGACAATCAAGTTAAATCGCCTGGGAAATATAGACCGTATTGAACTCATGCCATTTGGTAAAGGGGGCAGACTGTTCCATTGGCTTCGTCATGCGTCAAGTTCACGAACCACCAATGAGTTCTATAACAATTGTGTAAATGCCGGACTTCAGTTGATAATCGCAGACAAAACCGTAAGTATCAAGTATCATGAAGAGATTGAAAATGATAATAAGACAGAGGTTGCTCGTGGACTTTGTGAAAACAATGAACTTGCAATAGTTGATGCTCTAAATGATTGTGATATATGTGGTGAAACTGGTGTGCGATTCATCAAAGATGGTAACACTGTGTCCATTGCTCCCGACGACGAGATTAGTGGAGAGCAATTCTCGGACGATATGAGCTACTTTGATTTTTCAGGTGTTCAAAACTTTGAGCAATTCATGGATATTTTCATCAAGTTCGTAAGCAAGGATACCAAATTATATCAGAGAGCAGAAGATTCATTAAGAGATGAAATCTGTGAGCTTCCGACTCGTATAATCTCTTTTTGTACAAACGACCCTGAATACAAAAAAGCATCCAAGAATAATAAAAATGGCGAAGGATTCCATTACCATCAGCCTATTATTATTGCAGAAGGTGCATGCTTCTTAAAGTCCCTCATTTCAAAGGTATTCAATCAATAGTAAACAAAATATATGAAATCGCTGTCCTTATATATTGACAAATGGTTTATCACAGTTGCCATCAACTACGATGGCAACGTTTTGCCATTGTCTCTTCCGAATGGAGAGGATAGGATTTGGCTATATTTCCATGAGGACATAGCCAACAGCAGAATTGAGTACGGCAAGGCATTCGAAAACAACTACAGAGATAAACTCCCGCATTATTTTGGTGATATATTTGATCTTATTGAGGAAGGAGAGCATTATTTCACCCGATATGAAAGGCGTCGAGAAGATATGCGGGAAATCTTTAAGGTTGCAGGTATTTTTAACCATCTTCATCAAGCAATGAATGAAGAGGGGGCAATAGATACTTATATATCTTTCTCAGCAGACATCCCTGATGTTGCTCGTTTACGTTTCATCGAAGAGCTTGAAGAGTCCAACTTTAATGTTATTGAAAATGTTGCGCGTATTTCTCATCTTGCATTAGAAGAATGCAAAAAACGTAATGTCTTTACAAATTTAGGTACGTATCTTGTATTAGTAGCGACCAACGATAATTTTCATTTCTCTTTATATGAGAATAAAGGTAGTATTTTCCTTCGTAAAAATGAAGGAAAACTTTTAGGGCTTGGTTTGGACGTACGTCGCAGGGCTTTAGTTGAAACCATTGTTGAAAACATCAACAAGAATACTAAGCTACTGAAAAGTCGTGAGGAAATTGACATGGAATGCGTAAGACAAGATAGGTTCGCTTCCATGTGGCTTGATAAAATAGCAAAAAGCAAGCCATATATGCCAGTAGCATTTAATAATATAACTTTCGCCGTTGCCCCTAATAATCCTGCGATAGTACAGATTTTTCCTAATGTGTTGGATAACCGCACTAACGGAATTGTTGAAGATATGGTTCGGAAAATAGCTGATTTTGTAAAAGAAAATCAGCTACAACCGCATGAGATAGAAGGTATTGTATTTGTTGGAAATATTTTTACCAACCAGACTTTTACAAGAGCCATTAATAATCGGTTTATTGTCGATAATGATAAGATTGTGATTTATAGAGAAGAAGAGCTACCAAAAGTAGTCAGTGTATATTCTCAGATAGATTGTGATCAATTCAGGGGAGCCACTGCAGATTTCTTGAATGATGCAAAAACTCAGGAAATCTTAAACAAGCAGGCAAAAGAAGAGGAAGACAAAAGGCAGAAAGCAGAGGAAAATGCTCGACGTCAGCAAGAAATTATTGATAGCCAGAGAAAGGCAAATCAAGAATATGAAAATGCAGTAGAGAATATCGAGCACCATGAAAGCGACCATAATTATGAGGAAATGCTTGAATGGGCAGAGATAGCTTTGGCAAATAGACCCGACGATGAATTTGCAAAAGAAAAAGCGGCATTAGCTCGTCAACTCAATGCAGAACTAAGGGCTGTTAATAAGCAATTTAACACTGTTTTTTTACGTGCCAAAACAGCGTTTTCAGAAGAACGCTGGACCGATGCTGTTTCACAATGTGACATGGCACTTGAGCTAAGACCGGATTCTGAAGAAGTATCTCGTCTGAAAAAAGAAGCACACCGCCGAATGGAGGTTAAAGAGAAAGTTCAAACATTCTTAAATCGTGCTGATGTCTTTTTTGCGCAGAAACTATATGCAGAAGCGTTCAAAGAAGTGAACAAGATTTTTGCTCTTGATCCGTATAATCATGACGCGAAGGAAATAGAAAGAAAAATTTCTGAGGTTAATGCTCAACATGAAGAAATTATTAACACTCTCGTTGCGAAACTCAATGAGGCAGAACAAGCAAAAGACTATGTTTCTGCAATTAGTATTTGTGAGTCGCTTATAGAAGAAGATTCTGCAAATATTCGCAAATGGACAGGTCAAAAGGAGCGTCTAAACTCTCAACGAAAAGAAATTGAAGAGAACAAGCGCAAACTTGATGAATTAAAAAAAGAAATCAACAAGGCGCATTTCGATGAGGATTGGATTCGACTAAAATTGCTTTGCGAAGATTATCTCAAAGTGGAATCTGAACAAGATGTTATCCAATTTCTCTCCAAAGCAAAAAAACGTCTTGAAGAAGCAAAAGTTAAGGAAGCCAAAGAGAAAGCGTTAGCTACAATCAATGGTTTGATCATTGATGGGCACATAAATGAAGCAAAAAAGGAACTTGACCGATTTGCACAAAACTACCCTTCTGAACATTCCGTAGTAAAAGATTTGCGGAAGAAACTTTTTTCATTTGATTCAGAGGTGGCTACGCAGAGAAATACAAATTCTCCTCGTAAACCAATCGGATTTAGAGCATCTGATATGGGCGATACGAAAGGGGAAAATGACTTTTTTGAGATAGGAACAAAAGAAGCCCATCCTCAAAAGAAGAATGTAACGAAGAAAGAACCTACAAAAAAATCTTCCAAGAAGGATGACTTTTTTGAGAGTTCATTATCTTCAAATACAGAGAAAAGTTCAATAGAACCTCGAATTACAAATAATGACTTTAATTTCTAACATTAAAAATTATGGCAGAAGAAGTAAAACTTAAACGAAAAATTACCCTCCGTCGCAAACAGGAGGAAGCCGCCTTTACGTTTGGCGGCAAGCTCAAGGTCAACCTTTACTGGACCTCTGACACAGACCTTGATCTCTGTCTTTTCTTTCGCAAGAAGGATGGAGAAGTCGGTGGAGTTTTCTCTAACGAGTACCGCCAAAAAAAGAGCGATTTAGGTTCGCTCGACAAGTTCCCCTACATGCTTCATCTCGGTGATAATAAAGAACCTGCTCCCGGTGGTGAGGAAAGTGAGCAAATCAACATAGCCAAGTTGGATGAAATCGACGAGGCTTTTGTATGTATCGTAAACTACGGTGCGGCAATCGAAGGCGAAGACGTAACCTATGCTGAAGAAGGTGGGCGTATTGAAGTAAAAAGCGATAGTGGTGACTATCTCGAAGTATTGGCAGATTCTGCCGACGAGGGTCATGTGTATTGCGTTTGTTCAATCAAGAATAAAGGCGGAGAATTTGCTCTGAAGAACGAAAGCAGAGTTATGAGCCTCAGCAAGGCTTTCGATGAAGTTCCCGGTTTTGCTCTCATTTGTGAAGACTAATGGGTAATTCAGACGTAAAACTAAAACACAAGGTACAGCTTCGCAGAAAAGTAGATGCCCCTCAATCGGCAAATAAGAGTTCTGTAGAGAATCCAACACCACACCCCACTCCTAATACTCCAAAATCAAAAAAAATGATTTGGATTATGTTAGGAGGCATAATGGTGTTGTGTATTGTTGGATACTTTATCTTCTTTATGCCTGATAATGCTGAACAAAAGTCTGTAGTTGCAGAAGACAATACAGAAGTGGAAAACAATTCTGTTCCGTCCAACACAACCGATTCTATTGAAATAGTTAAAGAAGGCGTAGGAGATACCGAATCCAAGGTCGTAGAAAGCAGCAATGATAATGAATCTACAACTTTGGCAGAATCTGGCAAATCGGCTGACGTTAAGCCAACGGTTAATGCGAACATATCTGTTAGAGCGACTAATGTTTCCAACGATGTTGAAGCAGAAGCCATAAAGGTCATTCGTGGCGATTATGGTATTGGGCAAGAGCGCAAAGATAAACTTGGTGATAAATATCAAACGATTCAGAACCGAGTAAATGAGTTGAAGCGCGAAGGTCTATTCTAAAAAATCGGCATATGTATATTAGGTGAGGAGGTAAAGTTTTATACTAAGCTTCCTCACCTATGTAATAAAGTAAACAATGGATGTTTTCACAATTATAATCGGTCTTATCATATGGTTTGTCATTCCGATACTAACCAATGATGCAATTAAAAAGAAGGCTTATAAAAAAGCCTTTGCTATGTTATGTCGAATTGTTGGCATAGCTATAATTGCTATGTCTATATTCAACTATATAATATCCCTATTCTCATGAAACGAATTAGTCTATTTGCTATATTAGCATCAATTGTATTGGGAACCATAGGGACAGGTTGTATTCACAACAAAACATCAAAGGATTGCCAAAAAGATACAACGAAAATCTCTGAGATTCAAAAAAATCTAATTAACAACGGATGGTACATACCTAAATCTATTCCATCAGGAGAATTATCTGAGGAATATGGGGTTAAAAGCAAATTCGGGCAACAAGATAACTATTTTGACATTAAAGTAGGTTCCGGTTTTGATGTCGTAATAAAAATAGTCAATAAGGCAAACGAACAATGTATTCGATATGTGTTCGTGCCAGAAAATACAACAGCAAACATTCAGATGATTCCTCAAGGGCAGTATTATCTAAAATTAGCTTATGGGAAGGACTGGATGGAGCATGACAATGGTAACGGTACGGTAGAAGGAAAATTTATATCAGATGTATTCTATGATAAAAGTTTAGATGTGTTTGATTTCGGCAAAAAGAATTCGTCTTCTATAATCAGTTATGTTCTTCAGATAAACATCAAAGATAGTTGCCTTCAAAATAATTTTGAAACCGTATCTATATCAGAAGCTGAATTTATGAATAATTAAAATCAATCATATGTTACAAAACAAAAATTACACGGGCTTAACCGATGTTGAAGTGTTGGAAAGCCGCAAAAAATTTGGTATCAATATTTTGACACCACCAGAGAAAGAAACATTATGGGATACGCTAAAGGAAGCGTGCACACACTGGATAACCCTTTCCATGTTAATCCTTGTTATTCTGTCTGTAATTGCCGCTACGGTACTGAGCGGAAGCATGGGGACTATTATCTGGTCTATGCCGGCCATTATTACCCTTGCAACAGTGATGATATTGGCTGTAGGTTTCTTCGGAGGCTTCGGCGATCCTCTCTTCAAGATTCTCATCATGGCGTTTGTCCTTTCAATGGGTATCTCCATTTATGAATTCATTTGGGTAGGTGCCGGATTCAAAACATTCTTTGAGCCGATAGGTATTATCGTTGCTCTGATATTGGCAACGAGTATCGCCTTCGTTTTGGAGAGAAAGAATGAAAAGACATTCCAGAGCCTTAATGAAGTGAATGATGACACACTTGTAAAGGTGATACGTAACAGCAATGTGTGTCAGGTACCACGTAAAGATATTGTGGTTGGTGACATCGTGTTGCTTGAAGCTGGCGAGGAAATACCTGCCGACTGTGAATTGTTGGAGGCGTTGAATCTTAACGTAAACGAGTCTTCACTCACTGGCGAACTTCAAATATGCAAGACTGTAAACCCTGATGAGTTTGACAAGGAAGCCACCTATCCCTCAAATCAAATCATGAAGGGTACAATAATCCTTGAAGGTTATTGTACTGCCAAGGTATTGAAAGTGGGTGACGCCACAGAAAGTGGAAAGGTATTTGAGGCAGCCCAAGTGGAAGAAGGTGGTTCAACCCCATTAAGTGAAGAACTTGACGGGCTGGCGGATTTGATAACAAAAGCCAGTTATGTATTTGCCGCTCTTATCGTCGTTGGCCGTATCTTTATCTATTTCTATATGGGTGATGCCGACTTTTCCTCCGGCAATGGCTGGGTAGGATTTGTTACCTATGTACTTAATACCGTAATGATTGCCGTTACCCTTATTGTGGTGGCTGTTCCCGAAGGATTGCCTATGTCTGTCACTCTTAGTCTGGCATTCAGTATGCGAAAGTTGATGAAAGAGAACACACTTCCGCGTACCATGCACTCTTGTGAGACTATGGGAGCCACATCCGTGATTTGTACTGACAAGACCGGCACATTGACACAGAACAAGATGCAGGTGGCAGAAAGTGACCTCAATGAGATTTCTGAAGAACTACTTGCGGAATTGATTGCGCTCAATACAACAGCCAACCTTGACTTTACAGACAAGAAGAACATCAAGACTGTGGGTAATCCGACCGAGTGTGCGCTTTTGCTGTGGCTCAACGGCAAAGGGCTGGATTATATGTCTATACGTGAGAAGTCGATGATTGTTGACCGCCTTCCTTTCTCTACCGAAAACAAGTATATGGCAACGATTGTTGATTCTGCTACTTTGAACAAAAAAGTGGTATATGTGAAAGGTGCTCCTGAGATTCTGCTCTCAATGTCTGCTGTGGATGAATCACAAAAGCAGAAGTACAACGAAGAGTTGCAAGGTTATCAGAACAAGGCAATGCGTACCCTTGGTTTGGCATACGTGGAGGCAAATAGTAAAGAAGATATTTTCAAGGATGGAAAACTTAATACAAAGAAACTTACTTTCGTTGGTATCTTTGCCATCTCTGACCCTGTACGCGAGGAAGTGCCTGCTGCAATCAAAGATTGTATCAATGCCGGAATACAAGTGAAGATTGTAACCGGTGATACAACTGGTACAGCAAAGGAGATTGGAAGACAAATTGGCCTGTGGAAGAATACAGATGGCGACAGAAATATCATGACAGGCGTAGAATTTGCAGCCATGAGTGATGAGGAACTGGTAAATCGTGTAGAAGATATTAAGATTTTGTCCCGTGCCCGTCCTAACGACAAGGAACGATTGGTAAGACTGCTAAAACAGAAGGGGCATGTCGTTGCTGCAACTGGTGACGGTACTAATGACGCTCCGGCTTTGAACGTCGCAGATGTCGGTCTGTCAATGGGTGATGGTACTGCTGTGGCTAAGGAGGCATCAGATATGACCATTCAAGACAACTCATTCTCTACCATTGCCAATGCAGTAATGTGGGGACGTTCTCTTTACAAAAATATCCAGCGTTTCTTACTGTTCCAATTGACAGTAAACGTAACGGCATGCTTCCTTGTACTTGTCGGTGCGTTTATGGGAACAGAGTCTCCGCTTACTGTCACACAAATGTTGTGGATCAACCTTATTATGGACACTTTTGCAGCTATCGCTTTGGCTTCACTTCCGCCATCGCAGAAAGTTATGCAGGATAAGCCTCGCAATAGAAAAGCCTCTATCCTCAGCCATTCCATGCGTATCAACATTCTTGGTGTAGGATTCTTCTTTTTCTTCCTGCTTGTGGCAATGTTATATATCTTCGAGCATGGCGAATATACAAGTATGGTAGATTTGTTGAACTTCCATATCGGTGAGCGTGACGGATTGAGTACATACGAGTTGACTATGATATTCACTACCTTTGTGATGACCCACTTCTTCTACCTCTTCAATGCCCGTGCATTTGAGACAGGTCGCAGTGCATTACATTTCAAAGGATGTCAAGGCCTGCTAATGATAGTTGCCGTAGTGTTCTTGGGACAGATTGCTATGGTGGAGATTCCTATGTTACAGGATTTCTTCAATGTATGTGGACTGAGTCTTCAGGATTGGGTAATTATCATTGTCGGTTCTTCTCTTGTGCTGTGGATTCATGAGATTTGGCATTTGATAACAAGAAAGTAATATTTGTATCACGTTTTGGAGGGGCAACAATTACAATCCGTTGTCCCTCCATTATTAATAATAAGACAATTCAATGACAGAGTCTGTCACCAAATAACATAGATATGGCTAATACTTATAACTTACAGCGTTTTGTCGATGCGCAAGAAACGTGTTACAATCAGGTACTGGCAGAACTCAAAAATGGACGAAAATGTAGCCATTGGATTTGGTTCATATATTCACAACAAAAGGGACTTGGGCGTAGTTATTATTCTGAATTTTACGGTTTGGAAGGCTCGGATGAGGCAAAGGCGTATCTTGAACATCCCTTACTTGGTACAAGATTAAGGGAATGCTGTCGCTTGCTAATGTCACATACAGGAAAGAAAGAGGTTGTAGAAATAATGGGCAGCAGAATAGATGTATTGAAGTTAAAAACATCAATGAAGTTATTTGATTCGGTATCACCGAATGATATTTTTGCAGATGTGCTGGATTCTTTTTTCTGTTAGATATTAAGGCAAATTGAATTGTATTGGTAAATAATATGAGCAGCAACAACAATCATCCCTTGGGTAAAGCGCCTTGGTTTCATGTAATAGTTTCCACAGGGTTGGGAAGCGGATTCTTTCCCGGAGCACCCGGTACTTTTGCAGGATTTATAGCATTAGTGATATGGTATGCACTTTATCTTGTCTTATTACCACCAACTCTTTTTTATGTTACATTTGCTCTAATCATAACCACAACTATTGTTGGGGTATGGACTTCAAATGTTATGGAAAGATATTGGGGTACAGATCCACGTGCGGTTGTTATTGATGAATATGTTGGCACATGGATTCCACTTTTAGCTGCTCCTTGTGGGGAATATACATGGATTATTGCATTCGTAGGATTTACCCTATTCCGTATAATAGACATCTTCAAACCTTTAGGATGTAGAAGAGTAGAACGGATAATGCCAGGAGGATGGGGCGTAATGTTTGATGACATATTAGCAGGTTGTTACGCTCTTATTATTGTAATTGCAATTAAATACTTCATGTTTAGTTGAGCATGAAGACTACCGGATTATAATTCTTTGGAAAAGAATGCTTGGTGTACTCAAATAAAATAAGGATAAAAACTGATATTGGTTGCATTTGTCAATCCATATACCATGTCCTCAAAAATACAATGTGAGGAATAAACTATCATACAACAGTCATCTTGCACTATATTTATGGCGTTTATGCTGTATTTTTTATACTTGCAGATTTCGGAATGACCGATAAATCAGAAAAATAGCCTATCTTTGTATTATTTAACCCGTAATACGAAATGTAATAATGCAAATAAGGCTATTCCGCAAAACGATAACCTTCGGCTACATACTTATTGCAGTGCTCATAGGTAGCATTGCATATACCAGCTTTTATGAATGGCAAAAACTTGAAACTCTTGAAGAAGAGAACAGGCATATAGACAAGTTTCGCTTTCAGTTACATGATGCACACATTCAGATGATAGAGTTCTCCCTGCTTGGAGAAACTATATTGGAATGGGATGCCAATGCTTTGGAAAATTATCATTCCAAACGTATGTTGATGGACAGTATGTTGCAACGCTTCAAAACGACATATCCATCAGAACGTATAGACAGCGTGTGTCATATTCTTGAAGATAAAGAACGGCAGATGCGTGGCATCGTTAAACTGCTTGATGAGCAGCAAGCTCTCAATGAAAAACTGGCACGGCAAGTACCTGTAATCGTACAGAAAAGTGTGCAGGAGCAGCCCAAGAAACCAAAGCGAAAAGGATTTCTCGGTATCTTCGGTAAAAAGGAAAAGCCTGAACCTACTACAACCACTACGACAATTCGTTCCATCAATCGGGACATGATAGCCGAACAACAATCGCAAAGCAGCCGCCTGTCAAAACACGCCGACAGCCTTGCCGCGCGAAACGCAGAACTGAATTTGCAACTGCAAGGGTTGATTCGGCAGATGGATGAAAAAGTCCAGTATGATTTGCAAAAACGCGAGACAGAGATAATGACCATGCGCAAAAACTCGTACCTACTTGTCGGGAGCATGACTGTCATTGTCCTGTTATTATTGCTCGTGTCCTATATGATAATCTTTCGTAATAACCTACGAATCAAACATTATGAAAAAGAAACGGCAAAACTAATAAGCCAATTGAAACAATCTATTCTGCAAAATGAGGAACTGATTGCTTCCCGTAAGAAAGCCGTCCATACCATCATCCATGAACTGCGCACGCCGCTGACGGCGATAACCGGCTATGCCGGACTGATGGACAAGGAACATGATGCGGATAAAACCGGGATGTATATCCATAACATACGGCAATCCTCCGACCGGATGCGCCGGATGCTCAACACACTGCTGGACTTCTTCCGGCTGGACAACGGCAAGGAACAGCCCAACATTTCCCCATGCAGGATTTCCGCAATCGCACACATTCTTGAAACAGAGTTCATGCCCATTGCCATGAACAAGGGATTATCCCTAACCGTGGACAACAATGCGGATGCGGTTATCCTGACCGATAAGGAACGTGTCCTGCAAATCGGCAACAACCTTCTTTCCAATGCCATCAAGTTCACGGAGAACGGCGGTGTATCCTTGACAATGGACTACGACAACGGTGTGCTGAATCTTATTGTCGAAGATACAGGTACGGGCATGACCGAAGAGGAACAGCAACGGGTATTCGGTGCGTTTGAACGCCTTTCAAATGCCGCCACGAAAGACGGCTTCGGGCTGGGATTGTCCATCGTACAGCGCATCGTGGCGATGCTCGGCGGCACAATCCGCTTGGAAAGCGAGAAAGGCAAAGGTAGCCGTTTCTTTGTTGAGATTTCCGTACAACCTGCCGAAGAACTGCCCGAACAGATAAGGCCAGCACAAAATCATCGTAACCATACCTGCCATGATGTGATTGCCATAGACAATGACGAGGTACTGCTACTAATGCTGAAAGAAATGTATGCCCATGAGGGTATGCGCTGCGACACTTGCACCAATCTTGCGGAACTGATGGAGATGATACGGAACAAGGAATACAATTTACTCCTGACAGACCTGAATATGCCGGAGATAAACGGTTTTGAACTGCTGGAACTGCTGCGCTCGTCCAATGTGGGCAATTCAAAGAGCATTCCGGTTGTCGTGACAACCGCATCGGGCAGTTGCAGCAAGGAGGAACTGATGGAGCGGGGATTTGCCGGATACCTGTTCAAACCGTTCTCCATGTCCGAACTGATGGAAGTCACGGACAACTGTGCCACAAAAGAAAAACAAGACGGGAAGCCGGACTTTTCTACTTTATTGTCATACGGCAAAGAAGCTGTCATGCTGGAAAAGTTGGTAGCGGAAACCGAAAAGGAAATGCAGGCGGTCAAGGATGCGGAACAGCGTAAAAATCTCCAAGAACTGGATGCCCTGGTACATCATCTGCGAAGTTCATGGCTGATACTCCGTGCGGAGCAACCGTTGAGAGAACTTTACACATTGCTTCATATCGAGGGTACGCCCGATTGGGAAGCAATACACCATACCGTGACTGCCGTACTGGACAAAGGCGCGGAAATCATCCGGCAAGCAAAAGAAGAAAGGAGAAAATACGAAAATGGATAAGACAAAAATCATAGTGGTGGACGACAATCTTGTGTATTGTCAGTTGGTCTGTAACCTGCTGGAACGGGAAGGGTTCAGTACCGTGCAGGCTTACCATCTTTCGGGAGCGAAGAAACTGTTACAGCAGGCGGAAGACGAGGATATAGTGGTTTCCGACCTACGGTTTCCTGACGGTGACGGCATCGACCTCTTGCGATGGATGCGCAAGGAAGGCATGATGCAGCCGTTCATCATAATGACTGACTATGACGAAGTGCATACGGCGGTGGAAAGCATGAAACTCGGCTCGTTAGACTATATTCCCAAGCAACAGTTGGAGGTCAAACTTATTCCGTCACTTCACAATATTCTGAAGGAACGGAATATCGGACGAAACCGTATGCCAGTGTTTTCCCGTAACGGTTCGGCGTTCCAAGCTATCATGAAACGAATAAGGCAGGTTGCTCGTACCAATATGAGCGTGTTGATTTTTGGAGAGAACGGTACGGGCAAGGAACATATCGCACACCATCTTCACGAAAAAAGTAAGCGTTCCTGCAAGCCATTCGTGACGGTGGACTGCGGTTCGCTTTCCAAAGAACTTGCAGCTTCGGCTTTCTTCGGACACGTCAAAGGGGCGTTTACTGGTGCGGACAGTGCCAAGAAAGGCTATTTCCATGAGGCGGAAGGCGGCACGCTGTTTCTGGACGAGGTGGGCAACCTCGCAATGGAAACCCAGCAAATGCTGCTCCGTGCCATACAGGAACGGAAATACCGCCCGATAGGAGATAAAGCAGACAAGAATTTCAATATCCGTATCATTGTTGCCACCAACGAGGATTTGGAGGCGGCTGTGAACGAAAAACGTTTCCGTCAGGATTTGTTCTACCGTCTGCACGACTACGAAATAACAGTCCCGCCGTTGCGTGACTGTCAGGAGGACATCATGCCGTTGGCGGAGTTTTTCCGTGAGATAGCCAACAATGAACTGGAACGGAATGTTAAAAGTTTCAGCGCATCGGCACAAAAAGCATTAAACACTTATGCTTGGCCCGGCAATGTGCGTGAACTTCGCCAAAAAGTGCTGAAGGCAGTATTGCAAGCCGAGGATGATATGATAACAGAAGAAGATTTAGAGTTCGGTAGTAAACAAATTGATTCGCCCGTTGGTTTCACACTAAAAAGGGAAGGAGAGGAAAAAGAACGTATCCGACGCGCCTTGAAACAAGCGAAAGACAATAAAAGACTGGCGGCGGAATTGCTGGGTATAAGCCGGGCAACGCTGTATAAAAAGCTAAAAGAGTATGGTATGAATGAAGAAATTTGACCAAAATACGAGCGTAAATGCTGATAATTAGCTATATTTGCACTTGTATTTACGAAAGCAACAGGCGATTAGGGTAACCTTTTCGTCGAAGATATAGACATAAGACCGCAAGGCGTCCTAATGGAAATCTGGTAAATTGACACTACGGAGACGATTGCGTGATGCTTATGCTATGCCTACGCATAGCGTGCATTCACGTACTCTCCGTTAAGGCTTTACCAGAGCCTCCATTAGAAGTAGTGTGAATTGCACGCTACTTTTTTGCCTCGCCATAACTGATAAAAATAATAATATCATGGCGAAAGTCCAGTTACTTGCCGTCCTTTCGATAGACGGATGCCCTACGGAGTTGCAACCGCAGAAACGGTTGTTCAGAAGTACCGAAGATTACGGGATTGAAGAGATACGCGGCAATGCCTTGTATAAGCTGACCCCCGACTACTCCATTTCCATCCTTCAGGAATGGCAGGAGAAATACAGGAATACTTGCTACTTACTGGAAGCTAATGCGGAAAATACGGAATATGCCAACGGACTGCTGCGGATGAACGTAATAGATGAGATTATACTCTATATAGTACCGTGTATAATCGGGACGGGCAGACACTTATTCAAGTCCGCCTTCTTGAAAACGGAATGGACGCTTGCCGAAAGCAAACGATTCGATGATGGCGTGGTGCGGTTGATATACCGAAAGAAAATAAGGGAGTGATGTCGTGTGTCTATTTAATATACATTTTGCGAAAAATGCGTGTCTGAAAGATAGACATCTGTCTATTATATAGACACTTTTTTATTAGGATGAAATCCGTATAAAATTATTTTCACATTTTTATTTGACTATATATCAGTGAGATACTGATATTAGGCGATTTTTTTCTGTTTATAGGCAAACATTTTGCACCATTACTATATGTGCGCATACATATAATCAAGTGTAAAACAGAAAACAGAAAAAATATGGACTATCTCATATTAGCAAAAACCGATTTCTTCGGTTTGATAAATGATGCCGGAAACAGCACGGGACTGGTAACCGCTTACGATAGTTTTGTGAAAGCTGTCATATCGCTATGTTATGAATGTACAGATCGTAGTAGCATCACCGTTGCGCTGGCATACGCCGAGAATGAGTTGCAGCATCATCATACACAATATATGGCAACGGAGAAAAGCCATACAGACCTGTATGTGCGCAAAGCACTCTCCTTTGTCCGAAAAATGCAGGAACATATTGTTGCCAACCAGATTCAAGTGCCACCACTATCCGAACCATCCCACACACCGAAAGAAACAACGACCGAAGCAACTCCATCCCTGCAATGGACAGGCAGTACGTTAGACTTGGTTGAACTTGTCTATGGGCTGAACGAAATGGGGTGTATCGGTAACGGAGAAATTCCGTTGAAAGTATTGGCCCCGGAACTATATAAGTTCTTCGGCATTAATACCAAAGAATGTTACCGCTATTACTCCGCCATCAAGTTGCGTAAGAATCCCAGCCGCACCTATTTCATAGACAAGATGCAGGTTAAGCTGAACGAAAAGATACGCCGTGACGAGGAGTTGGAGCGCATGAGAAGATGAAAACCAGATATGAACGGGAAAATAGTGTCATTCTGTTCTCCCGTTTTAGCAAAATCAATATGGAAAAACATCGTTTCCTGTATGCTATTGCTCCGAATTTCAGCGAAAAACGCTATCTTTGCATAATTGTTACGAATTGAATATGAGTATAGACAATCTCGATATAGTAAAACAACTGATAGCCGAAAAGGAAAACGGACGGGTGGAGTTTAAGGAAACCACCGGTCAGTTGGAGCGTGGTATGGAAACGCTTTGCGCCTTTCTTAACGGAGAAGGTGGCACGGTGTTGTTCGGAGTGAATGACAAGGGGAAAATCATCGGACAAGAAGTAAGCGACAAAACGAAGCGGGACATAGCCGATGCTATCAACCGATTGGAGCCGGTAACAGCGGTACATATATCTTATGCGCCATTGCATAACAGCGAAAAAAAAGTGATAGCATTCCATGTGGATGATGCAAGACTTAACCTTCCGTTCTGCTATAAAGGGCGTCCTTATATGCGCGTTGAAAGTGTCACCACTACAATGCCGCAAGCAAAATATAATGAACTGCTTATAAGACGTGAAGAAATCCGTCATGGTTGGGAAACTTATCCGAATCCCGGTTTGAAACTTTCTGATTTGGATGAAGAGGAAATTAGCAAGACGATGCGATTGGGAATACAGTGTGGACGTTTGCCGGAAACAACCGGAGAAGACATACCAGTCATACTTGAAAGGTTGGGCCTCTCCGAAGATGGAATACTGAAAAATGCCGCCGCCGTTTTATTCGCTAAAAAGAAATTAGCTAATTACCCGCAAAATCTGTTGCGCCTTGCACGTTTTAAGGGCACAGATAAGACCGTATTCTTAGATAATCTTCGTGTGCATGGCAATCTATTCCAATTGCTTGACGCAGCAATGGCTTTTATATTCAAACATCTTTTATTATCCGGCACAACTGACAGATTAGAAAGAGAAGAAAATCTTGAAATACCATATAAAGCTATAAGAGAGTCTGTCATAAACAGCCTTTGTCATAGGAGTTACCGTGATGCCGGAGGCTCTGTTGCCATTGCCATCTATGATGACCGTGTGGAAATTGAAAACCCCGGTTCATTTCCATTTGGTTGGGACATGAATAAAATCAAGTCTGAACATGGTTCAAAGCCACATAATCCCTTAATTGCAGATACGCTGTATGTGCGAAAGGTATTGGAAAGCTGGGGACGCGGCATAAACCTCATGATAGAGGAATGTAACCAAAAGAATATGCCCGAACCAGAGTTTCAAATAGCAGAAGATGAAGTAAAAGTCATATTTAGGCGCAAAATTTTAGGACAACCTGCAGGACAAGTTACAGGACAAGTTACAGGACAAGTTACAGGACAAGTTACAGGACAACCTACAGGACAACCTACAGGACAAGCTACAGGACAAGCTACAGGACAACCTACAGGACAACCTACAGACCAAGTTATTTCTTTAATAAGATGTATAGGAAGACAGACATTGTCCGTAAAGGAAATTATGGAACATCTATCCTTAAAAGGACGGGATAATTTTCTGAAGTCGTACCTTTATCCTGCCATGCAAGACAAACTTGTAGAACAGACACATCCCGAACAAGCCAACCATCCCAATCAGAAATACCGCCTTACCGACAAGGGAAAGGAATTGCTGCAACCATAAAGAGGAGATGACGAAAAAGAAGAAAAAGCAACAGGGACATTATTGCCGGATATGCGGTGAATACAAAGCCAATGAGAAATTTTCCGGTAAGGGACACGCACGTCATATCTGTAAGAAATGCCAGTCTCTACCTAAAGACGTACAGGAGGACATGGTACGCTGTAATGAAATTGAACGTGCCGCTTTCAAATTTCCTATGAGCCGTCAGGACTGGGAACTTCTTGAAAAATACGCAAAGAAGTATAAGGATAATGAATCGGGAAAGTTCGCACAAGATATGCTCGATATGAAAAGAGGATACTCGGACATGGATATGGAAGCGGAACCGGATGATTGCTTTATGGAAAGTGCCAAAGCGGAAGAAATCCCTTTTTCGGAACTGGAAGATGATATACGCTACGAGGTGGAAGACTTGCTCGAAGCGGAGATTAACGATTTTATGGTGCGAAAGGACTACATCCCTGAAGAATCTCATTTGCAGGAAATCACCCGGCATATATACGAGGAAACCTACGATACGTTCTTTATACGGGTTATCCCGGATGAAGGCTACCGAAAAACGGTCAATGACACGATTTGCCGTCTTGTGAAAGAATGGGAAGAGGATGGTTTTGAGATAAAGACTTATTCCGAGTCTTTGGTTATCATGGAAACAGAACGGTTGCTTATCCGTAAAATAATCCGCAAGGATATGGACGCACTTTTTTCCATCATGGGAAAACCGGAGGTGATGTATGCCTGGGAACATGGCTTTAGTAAAAAAGATGTGCGTAAATGGATAAACAGGCAACTGACAAGATACCGCAAAGACGGTTTCGGATATTATGCCGTTTTGCTCAAAGAAAGCAACGCACTGATAGGACAAACCGGACTGATGAAAAGTACCATAAACGGGAATGAGGCAGTGGAACTCGGATATATCCTTGATGATACTTACTGGCATAACGGTTACGGGATGGAAGCTGCCCGCGCCTGCTTGGAATACGCTTTTGGAGATTTGAATTTGGATACGGTCTGTTGCAGTATCAGACCGGAAAACAAGGCATCCTTACATTTAGCCGAGAAGTTGGGAATGTCTTTGGTCGGCAAGCACATCGTCATATACAACGAAAAAGAAATGCCACATCTGATATATGAAATAAAAAAGGATAAAATAGAAAATCCGTAACCGGTCAGAATGTTACGGATTTTCTGTTTGTAGTTTCCCTGTTATTTCTGCTGCAACAGATGTTTCAGGTTATCGTCATTGGCGATGCGTTCCAGCTCGTCTTTGACAATCTGCTTCACCTCCTCCTTGATGCGTCTGTAATTCTCCTGCACCGTTTCCTTCATGCAGTCGTTATTGTTCTCGTCCATGAAGTCGGTAATGACGGGGATTTTCTTGTAGGCTTTCTCCTCGCGCTTTACCTTCT
>OHJN01000117.1_pt1 | contig 48784 bp, 41 predicted proteins | sample 1568531 | NCBI WGS metagenome assembly OHJN01 (sample SAMEA3879594, study PRJEB24766) | human gut metagenome | biome: human-associated habitat; feature: feces | place: USA | collected 1985/1987
GGCAGACATATATACATATAAGGCGTAACTGTACGCTTTGGTTTTGACGCAGTAAGAATCTGGCAGTTCGAGCAAAGTTGTCAAGAACAAAGCAACGGGAACGCCTCATGAGGTGTATTGTATACAGCCCTTATTGGCTTCGAGCGATTTTGTCGTTCGTTGTCAAGAGTGCTTTCTATATACGTACACAGGCGTGGGGCTTTCAGCGTTGCTCGTTTCGACAACTTGGGCGATGCCAGAGCATTTACTGCGTGGAACGAGTGACAGGATTGGCTCCACGTTTTCATGTATATATAAAAACCATTTATTAATCATGCCAATATGGTAGCCGTTGGCATTTACTGAAATGGATTTATGCATAAGGAAATAAGATATGAAATAAAAGATGGTAAAATATATACCTACAAAATTGAGGAAATATCAAATTATTCCAAATTGCTTCGGTACAAACCGAATTATAGAAAAATTACAGACGATATTATCTTTGTTGATAATGGGAAACACAAAGATTACCTTTTACTCTCACAAGAATTATTTGCTGAAGAAATAAAACACTCACCTAAGCCTACCACTAATGGGGTGTTAGGAAATCATTCTATATTCTTCTATATGTATGGTCATACGAAAGATTGGATAAAGGCGACAGAGAATGAAATAGCAGTTGGTAAAGCCCTACTAATATGTTGCTCAGATAGTAATATAGAAAAAACATTGCTAATGCTCAGAAACTCACGTGACATTAACGAGTATGTGCAAATGTTGGAAACCGAATATAAAATTTCGCAGATTGTTTCAAGACATATTGCAAATTTTAGTATGGCTCAGCTTGCTGGCATTAGATTTGAAAAAGTAGAAGAGACCATTGAAAAAGAAAGGCAGTTGTTGGAAAAACTACATGCGCTTTTACAATTAGAGCAAAGCTAACCCTATATCAACCTCAAATCCGCAACTATTAGGACTTTTTCCGTCTCTATGAATTGATGTTCAAAGTCAAAATCGTATTCCTGCCCAGCCTTCAGCTGCCCAGTTGCAAGTAGGGCATTGACCAACAGACTGTTCATTTTGTCCGCAGTATTGAAATCATAGACTCTGCCAGAAGCTGACTGATAGGTGGTGTTCTCACAAGTCAGTTCCTCGATAGCGCGTAATATGGTGTCCGCACTGCAAGTGCGAAGGGATGGATGAAGAGACAAATGCCTCATGAGGTGAGTTGTCACATCTTCGACACATGAGCCGGCACAAAGATAGACGCACATCAAAGAGCGCAGGATCTCGCTATGCTGATAGCCATGCCATTTGCATCTCATCCCCAATGTGGAGACTATGGTTTGAGCAAAAAGAGCATCAAATTGCTCCATGATTGGAAAAATTCCTCCAAAAGGAGTGGTTTCTCGGATTTTATTTATACATTTGCCATGTCATTCGGAGGTTTTGCTATACTTCTTTTTGCAGCACTAAGGTAGGTGAAAAATCTGACATGGCAAAATCCTGAGCAACTTTTTGTTGCTCAGGTACATATAAAAAATACTAACTCATAGTGCTGCGGGAATTAGGTATATCAAAAAAATATGACAGACAGATATTTACTATTTAAAGAATTTGCGCAAGAATGCAGCAACAGCGACTTCTATATAGGACAAGGAAATCCTAACTCAATGATTTTGTTTGTCGGCTGTGAACCCAACGATACAAATGAGCCGGATCTGAAGGTGAGAAACAACAGACACACCTTTGAGTGCTTGAATGAACTAAATGGCAAGAGTTATAAGGACCTTTGGCAAATCCGCTCGAAAAAAGGCGAGGGATGTACATGGAGCAAGTATCAAAAGATAATAGATGCTGTTTATCCTAAAAGAAAACATATAGCAGGAAAATTAGATTTTGAAGAAATGGCATTTTGTACGGAGCTCAATAATGTTTGTGCTCGCCATTCTGCCTATGCAAAAAAAGACACGATAGGGACAAAACTTGAGTTGTTCAAAGAATCTAAGTTCATACAATCTTTTCCTGTAGTGGTGCTTGCTTGTGGAAGCTATATTGTCAATCAAGGAAGCAATAGACAAATTGACAATACTTTTGGAGTGTCTTTTCACAAAGTTGGTTTACCTGATTCGACTCAAAATTATTGGATTCATTATGATGGTCTTGATTACGACAAATCAAATAAGTTAGTTATCCATACAAGACAATTAAGCGGACCAATAAATAATGAGTTACTATTTTCTATAGGTAACTCTATTAAAAGTTTTTTGGAATTAAATTGCGACTTATAAAGATTTGCCTATTTCTTTTGAGCGAGCAAAAGAAATAGGCGATTTTCATCGGCTTAGCCCCTTTCTCTTTAGTGGCTTTACCATCCGAGTTGCTTGTCGCAAGCATCATCTTATCTGCTGAAAACGGAGAATATCCACCCACCCAAAACGGGGATATCCGTTCACTTTTCTGGCTCTTTAGTCTAATGGCGTTGCAAAATTAGTCATTTCTGTGGGTTTCTGTACTTTTTATGTTGCTTTTTTGGCGCATGGAGGCTCCTTTCAACTCAAAGCGCACGCTTGTGTGCACCAACCGGTCGAGGATGGCGTCTGCCGCGGTGGTGTTTCCCTTCATCACGTCATACCAGTTCGCCACGGGCAACTGCGAGACTATGATGGTGGCCTTCTGCCCGTGCCTGTCCTCTATGATCTCCATGAAGTCAAGCAGCTGCTGCCCGTCGAGCACCTTCATGCCAAAGTCATCCAGTATGAGCAGGTCCGTCTGTGCCAGCTTGGCAAAGAAGCGGTGCAGCGTGCTTGAGATGCGTGCAAGGGCTATTTCCTCGAAGAGGCGATAGAGATTGTAGTATGCCACCTTGTGGCCATTCATGCAGGCCTGATGGCCGAGGGCCGTCCCAAGCCAGCTCTTGCCTGTTCCGGCAGCTCCGGTTATGAGCACGGACACTCCCTTGCGCACATAGTCGCATGTGGCCAGGTTCAGCACCTTCTGTTTGTCCACTCCGCGCTTGCCGTCGTAAATGACCTCGCTGATGGAGGCCTGGTAACGGAAGTGGGCTTTCTTCACGAGACGTGAGTTGCGGCTTGTCGTCCGACTGTCCTGCTCGGCCTGTATGAGCAGCTGCAAGCCGTCCTTGAGGGAGAGCGAGTCATGCTGTCGCGTCTCCTGCATGGTAGTCCAGTAATGGGCCATTCCTGGCATTTTCAGACTTCTTAGGGCGTTTGATATTTCATCCATTTGTTTGTTGTTTTGGGTGGGTTGATGTATGTGTTGTTTAACTCTGTTACCTAAACTGCTCGCGCTCAATTCAATCACTGACAACTGCCTATATAGGCAATCTTATGTACCTATAGAAAGGCGTATTTGTTCAAAGAAGAGTTCATATTATATTCCAGCATTATCAACCAAAGTTTTCAGGGTATCATAAAACCCCTGATATTGATCCTTTCTCAATTGAGTTTGGACATGAGCTGCACCAACATGGCTACCCACAGAAGAAAGCTTTTGGTAAATTGTATGGACAGCTTGAACATCTGCGCTATTCTGACCGACCATTTCTTCCAACTTTGTCCATTTGATATTATCAAACCGTCCTCTAAATCTATTCGGAATTAGATTTCTGAAGAAAACTTCATCCACAATCCATTCTGTTGCCATACGCAAGTTATCTGCAAGTTGCTTTTGATAGGGACGCGTTAAAGGCCTGGAATAGTTATCCAAAATATCCTTAGCTTTTGCTAAGTAGAACTTGCATTTGCATTCATGATAATTTATAATATAGCCAACCTCCTCTGGACAGTTTCTTAACACTTCATAGATTAGTATTCCTCTTTTCCCAGCAACTCTTCTATATGGATAATCTTTATATACGACTACATTCTCCGCATACTTTATTTCTGCCAACAACTGAGTATTGTGTGTAAACAGTACTATTGGAGATGACATTTGTACAATTCGATTAGCAAACATTCCGATAACACATGCATCAAGGCTATTGACAGGATCATCAAAGATTACAGGCTGCTTTACGTCCAGCAATTCACACTCTGCAATGAAAAGAGCCAAGGCGCAACACTTTTGTTCCGCTTCACTTAGAACTACATCAAGCTCATGGTTGTTCTTAATAGTTAATTTAATCTTAGATAAAGGATTTGTTATGTCTGAAAGCTGTAACGATACGTTTAGGTAATCCATCTCAAATCCTTTTAACTCCTCTTTAAATTGAATTTCAAGTGCACGTACTAGCTTATCACTATAGTTTGCTGTACACAAATTATTGATATCTGCCTCATCGGACGATACATCATAGTCGAGTTCTTTCAGCCTATGGACACCGTCTGCAATGCCTCGATAGATGTTCAGGCCCATACTATCAAACAGGTATATGTTAGAATCATGTTCATTGGTTAGACCTTTGGCATAGTTCGTATCAAACACACTAATATGTCCGAGAGATGGTGATAGAGGAGAGATTAAATCCCATGCATCAGTATGATCAGTACCATTCTCCGCATAAGTCACTTCTATAGACATAGGTTGTGGATTCTCATTAAAGATATCCTGCATGACAGAGTAATTAATACTGCCACTTGCCAATTTGTTAAGAATACGAAAATAGCCACTCTTGCCAGAACCATTGGCTCCAAATAACACTGTTATGCCATCATGACAGAAATGTATTGTCTGATTAGGAACAAGTCTGTTTACATTGGCTACATGCTTTAACGCCTTTAGCTCTATACGAGGTATAGCATTTCCAATATCACCAGGTAGGACAATAGATGGAGAAGTAACTCCGTTTTCAATGTCTTCACAAATAAGCAAAAGTTGATTGTCGGTGAGATTTCCATTGTTTGTAACAGCTGCAGCATCCAAATCCTTTGCCCATACGCTGCGACCCGGCCCATGTATGAAGTTCTGTATTGTATTTCTATAGTCTAATATTACTGGCATTGTTATAAAGTCTTTAAAATTCTTGAAGCTGTTTCTGATTGGTTCTTAACCATATAATCTAATACGGCACAATATTGGTCATATAAGTTCTTGTCACATATAATGTCTGACCTATGATTGATATTGAGACTATCCACATACATATCCATGTAGCTTATAATTACTCTTTTATTTCTATTCCACGAGGTCAATTCTCTTCGAGTCAACCTATAGACCAAAGGAATAGCTTTAATTTGGTATTTCTCTGCTATTGTATCAAACACCTTTAGTACACAGAATAACACATCGTCATCATAGTCAACTTGATTTATGACTCTCTCGAAGAACTCTACATTCTCTTCCTCGAAATGGAACCAATCATTACTTGACTCTCGCAGGAATGATGGACAGAGCAAATAGTCCATCTTTGTACTAGAATCAAGCAGTATCGCATTTTTTACTAAGGATGGGAAAAAAGCATACCAAATTCTCCAGAACTGCTCATATCTCTTAGTATAGATGCAGTCTATCAAGATTGAAGACAAAATAGATTCGTGACTTTGTTTCTTTGCCATACAGTCACCAAACACAGAGGCCAGTTGTTGTATTTCATTTTCAGGTGTATTCATAAGATAGGCCGCTACCAAATCCGAATCATACATCTGGTTGTCATAGTCCATATAATCTAAACCAGTATTCTTCCAATGATCGGAAAGCCTTATTAAGCATTTATTAGCAATCTCCCTATCTTTTGGACTCTCTGTCAGCAAACTCAGCATTGTCTCTGCATCATTTAGAGTAATCTCTTCAATACGAGACAAATTCAAGCCACCGTAAAAACGCATCTGGACATATTGCATAAAATCAGCTTGTCTGTCCCAAAGATTATGCTTGACAATGAGCTGTCGAATCCTATCACAAGAACGAAAGTTACCAATTTCTTTTCTACGCTTTGCATATGTAAGGATAATGTCAGCAATGGTATCTTGTTCGTTTGGATATAGCTCTATCAATATTGGTATTACCTCTAATATAGTATCAAAACCTGTCATCATTCCCGATAGTAAGAAGTCGGGATTCTGCAATGCATCTATCACTCTTTGTGAGCATAGTTCAATTTCCTTCTGCGACATCTTCTCACGATAGTAAATCAACAATGCCGCACTACCAATGTACGGCACATACTCTCTGCCCATTGACAAGCCCATAATAGTTTGATTCTTTTTAAGAGACTCCTCTACGTCAGCAATAACTTTAAGTATCTCCTTAGGCTTATCATGGAACTGATACATCCTTGCGCTATCAATATCATCTCGAAGCATTTTGTCTGCCCATACGGCTATGTTAAGACCAAACATAGCCTCATCAGAAGCTTTCTGTATCAAATCTCTGTCCTTAACAAGATGTTCCGGGAAAACAGGCTCATACTGAATAGCTTCAATACCATTATCCATGATAACTGTGGATTTCGTCCATTTACGAACATTAATACGCCCTATGATGTATGGTTTGTCTGACGTTGCATCGTTCTTCGTGGATTTGTAATTATTCAACAATTTATCTACACATGAATACAGTTGATTTAGCCGCTTCTTATCTTCATCTTTCGTGCTATTATCGTAAGTAATCTGCAAATAAGTAAGCAAGTTTTCAAGATGGAGTTTCCTGTATTTCATATCAGCAGATTTCTTACGCTCTGTTGCATAATCTTTGTGCCTCATATACACGAAAGACATCGATGCAATATGATACTCACTAATCTGTCTATGCAAATCCAGTTGCAAGAACCTAATATCCTGTATAAGGAACAAGAATAAATCAAACAACTCATTGTAATGTGCCAGCACAATGCTAGTTACTATGGCATACAAAGAAGCACTATGACTATTCTTTAAAATACGCCATAGGATCATTCTAACCCTCTCTATATTTTTTTTCTTTTCTTCTCCTTCTAACTGATCCAACAGGTATTTTTCTATAGCCATGTGGATTGACTCTAACAGATTTGGCACTGATATTCCAGATGATCCTCTATACATATTCCATAGCATAGAAGAGCACAATACCTTGTGCTGTGAACCATCATCAAAGGAAACTGTAACTTCATCCAACTTCTGTAACTGCTTGCCTCTTTTGTCAAAACAAAATACGCATGCGTCAACGAACTCTATGACAAAGTCAAGAGTTGCATTATCTTCAAGTGAAGCAAGGCTTTCTGTATTAAGAAGTCCCAAGATAGGCGTTTGGTATGGGCTCGGTGGAAAATAGTTCATACCCGAACCCTCTGGATTCAAACCAAAATATAGCTCTGTACCAATATTACTATAATATCTGTCATTATCTTTAGACTCTGACCAGAAGAGTTTAAGTATTGCAAGAAGTTGCTCTCTGCATACAAAATAGGCATTGATGTCCACCAATGCATCTTGAGGAGTTATAAGATATTCTACAATATCATGATATGGGCTATTATGATGAATCCATGAATTCTTGACAACTTTTGCAAGTACGCTTTTAATTTCATCTTGAATATAGATAGCATATCTACAAACTAAGGCAGCCCAATCTTTCATGTTGATCTGCCAAAAATAGAGGTTCCCATTTTTTTTATTAGCCTGAATATCAAATATTCTAAGAGCTAAAAGACCAGCTATCTTGACAATCTCTTCATTTTTCTTTCGTTTATTTGAATATCCATTAAGGATATTATAAACTACAGAAAGATTGTTTATATAATAATCCTCTTTATTGTTGTTGATGAAAGATATAACAGCCTCCCAACCAGAACCAATAGAATTACTTATTGGAATCCTAATGCCATTCTTATATGGCAGATACTGTGTTACTATATGGCATGAAACACTAACTGTATTCGCAAATGTATTAAACCAATAGTAATCATCTTCAGTTAATCTTGTTTTGTACTTATTAATAAAAATTGGAGCATAAACATCTGATGAACCAACAACCTCCAAAATTGTATTTACCCAACGGTCATCAATGCCTTTCTCAAACATCACTCCTATGATGGTATCAACAACGGCCTCTTTACTGCTCACCTTATCTGTAAACCATCTACGAAAAGCATTGGCATAACTAATAGTCGGTTTTGAAACAAGTTTACATTCTACTGATTCTTTATCTGTCAGTTCAGAAAGAAGCATATAATCTAACGCCCAATCGGTATACAAATCGTGTTTTACGAACACACCACGATGTTCAATCTCGCCGATTATATCTTCCTTGATCAAGCTATCAACACAATCAACATCAAGGCCGTCTGTTGGAATAACAAACAAACCTGTAGTCTGCTTCCTTCTTATAATCTCAAATAGACATGCCTCTATTTTTCTTCCAGATGATGACATTCCTCTGACTTTCTGCTTCCATACTCTTTCACGGAATGCCTTTTCATTGCTATCAGTTCCTCCTACCTCGCAGTATCTTGCCAGATAAAAGGGTATTGAAAATTGATGACGGAGTTTGTCATCCAATGGTAGCCTAATACCAGTTTCTTTCTCAAAATTATTAAGTTCATAATCCTGCAAAGCGTCAACTGACTGAAGTATGAAATCCAATTGAAAATCTTCTTTCAACATCGCAATTAAATCCTCTTGTGAGTTTTTCTTGCAAGTGACAATAAAATTCCAACCTTCTCGTTTCAGTTTGTCAACTAGCATCAATGCTACTCGTCTATTATTCAAATCAAGAAGTTGCTCAGCAGAATCCAATACTAGAATTTTGTTTTTAACCTCAGCAAAATAGCTATAAAATTCTGCAAAGGTATAATTGTGATGAAGATGGAATAAAGTGTTTAGATCCACCTCATTTAATTGACCAGTATTTATTATAAAGAACACATAGTCTCTATTATCCTTATATTGCTCGTAATAATCTTTCAATACAGCCGATTTTCCAGACCCACTTTCGCCAGCCAGCATGACATTGTTATTGCCAGGAATCAAAGCCATCAACCTATTCGTTGCGACACTTCTATCAAATTTATAAGCTATGCCTTCGATGTTTATTTGGTTTTTTATATAGTCTAACTGAGAATTATTATAAGCAGACAAATCCTCTCTAATATGTTGTAGATTGCTTTCTGAATTGAAGAATACATCATAAGCAAGCTCATTTTTCAAAACTGCATCAAGAATATTATCGCCATACATCCATTCCAATTGAATATTGCAGCTTTTTGCAACCTGTTCAATATTCCTCTGTTTTTCAGTTTTTGTTTCACCCTTTTTCCGAGGATTACCAAACTCAAGATTTGTATAGACGATCATCTTGGATTGGTTTGGATGCTTGTTGTGTGCAATGTTAATAGAGTTTTCAATCAATGCTGCATTGATTTCATTATCGAAATACTTTGCCTGAAATCCAATTTCCTCACCGTCAACAACAATTGTTCCTGTTTCATTACCTGCATGGTTTTTGAAATAGGGCAAAGAATCCCCCAACTTGTACCTGCATCTAAACAACATACGAGCTAATGCCTCAAAGGCTATTTCCTGATAGTCAGGATATTTAGATTCAAAACCTTTCCAACTTGGGTATTTCATTTTTATCCTTTGTTTTTAATATTCCTTAATCCGCAACACTATTGTAAATTAAACTTTTTAACTACCTGAGCAACAAAAAGTTGCCCAGGGTTTTGCCTTGTCGAAGAATTCACTTATCTTAGTATTGCAAAAATAAACAAGAGAATCCAACGATAGACATGGCAAAGATACAAATTAAATCTGAGATACTCACTCCTTTGGGAGGAATTTTTTCAATCATGGAGCAATTTGACTCCACATTATCTTCTGTAATCGACTCAACGTAAGTATTCGGTGAACACCGTATTGCATGATTTTAAATAAAGCAGTAACTTTGCACGGCGGCATTGTCATTGCCTATTTTGAGACAAGCATAGGAGGTTTTGCCCTCCACCAGCTCATGCCAATGGGGAGTATACCTTGATTTGACTAAAATTTTAATTCATGTTTATCATCCCTCGTCTTCCCAAAACTCAGGAAGAAGAGTATAAAGTTTATCCTTGGACGTCGGCTTTATGTTTTTCAGCACATAAGAGAGCCAACGCTCCAGATTTTTACCCAGTACCTTGCAAGCACCAAACAATGAGTACATCATCGCAGCCCGCCTGCAGGCATCCAAGTCTCGGCAGAACAAATAAAACTTCTTACCCATCACCATGTCACGGATCAACCTTTCAGTATCCGTGTTGTCTATCGGCATCTCTATAAGCCCGAAGCTGCTCAACGCTGATGTCAGCAGGAAGGATGAGCGTCACGCCATTGGGATAGACCAGTTTTAGATAAGGACTGCAGGAGGGGCGACTATTCGCCGCAACACGCATCTCTTTCGCCTCACTGTCACCGATCACAACCTCGGCGAACTTTGGCTTGCTGTTGTTGAATGCTTCTTACCTTGTACCATAATTTGAACATTTTAAACTCACGGTGCAAAGGTGCGAAACTTTTTCTAGGCACACAATACGGCTTTAACCGAATACTTACTCTAGCTCTTATAATCAAAACATTGTCCATAATAGCTAAAAGGACATCCCGAAAAAGAAAACTGCTCGCTATTATTTCCTCGATAGTTTACTTCTTTCTTTCTATTTGAACAATGTATACCTGACAAAGTCTTTTTGGCTCTTGCCAACACTTTTTGGCGATGACGATCTAATTCCCGCATTTGCTTTTCCGACCATGGATTCTTATCCAACAAAGAAAATGCACTCATCCAACTATGGATGTTCGTATTGCTACTATAATTCCATAGTTCTATTCGCCCAACGCTAGCCGCAATCAACCTATTTTTCAAACTGGTCAAAATAGTAGCGGCACAATATCTTGGCATTTTTCCTTTTTCATAGGGCAATAATAAGTCATTGGCTATTCTCGTCTGTTTCTCCATTTGTTTGAGAAAAGAAGACTTGCGAATTCTTAGATTTCCACACCAATTGATATCAAAGCCAACGAACGTTATCCAAGGATAAACGTCACTCCCTTCTTCAGCCCACTTATACGGTCCCCTCGTCTTTCCCTTCCAAAACTCCCTCATGTGCGGCAGCACAATAGGTTGATTAGGATGAGCTATCAACTTGGAAGCAACGATTGCGGTATTATAAGTATCAAATGTGGCTACGACCTCGTTTTTATCTTCACCTATCAAAATCATATCATCACAAAAGCGGCAATAAATCATATCCTTTTCGCCAATAGACTCCAATACTTTGTTATCCACCGAATGCATCACGATATTGGCTATCAATCCTGACAAGGCACCACCTTGCGGCACTCCTACACGGTGTTTTTTCTTTTTGGCTTGCTTCCTGTCAAGCAAGGCTTTCTCCACCCATTCTATCCTACAACGACAACCATTCTGGTTCTTGATGTTCTTCCAAAACGGATGATCAGCTTGTTTCTGATTATGTACAAGGACATTACTGATAAAATCGAAACAATCAACATAGTAAAAGAACCACTTCCTTGCCATAGCAGCCGCAAATCGCCCTATTCTCTTTTCTCGTTTTGCCTTATCCAGCAAAGCTCTAAATCGTTCTTTTACTATTCTATGCGAAATCGTATCATAAAACTTTTGCATATCACATTCCGCCACATACAATTCCTTGTTTGAATGCTTTATTCTATACTCCCTTATGGCTTCCACTGCATTCAAATGCTGTAGAGTATGATTCTGACGGGACGGCTTTCTAAAGGCATACGAACAATCATGAAAATAAGGGTCAAACAAATCTGTCAAATACTTATTAAGCAATGAAAAAATGATCTTTAAGTCCAAAGGAAAAGAACACACAGGCCTACACACTATATAATCAACATCATTCTTTCTCTGCCTCTTTTTCTCTATTACCGTTACTTTGGGAGGGGCTATACCTTGCCTTTTTCTATATACCCGTTGTACTATCTCGTCCGCTTTTTCACATAGCTTCAAATACCATTCTTCCTTGCATCCTCTTCTTTTCGCCTTCAGATAGGTACATCTTAACCTCTTTTCGTTTCTTGCAAGCGTATCAAGACGCTGACGCTCCCTTCCTATCCCGCACCAGCGCTTCCGTGGAGGGAACAAATCGTATAATCCATCATTAATTCTACCAACCCGATTATGCAACGATTGACGACTGACAAACTCGTTTTTCTGATCTCTTTCAGCTTGTTGTTCAGCCAATTTGCAACGATATTTTATCAGTTTCATCACAACTTGGTCTCTGTCAATAAAAAAAGAACTTGGCATAGGAAAAAGGAATTGCTAAGACAAACGTTCAACAACCCATAGAGTTGTCTTAAAAAATACAGAAGAGATATGATCACATCATAACTGCATGATAGGAATGCACCTTCTATTCATTTTTCATGCAAAAACTTACCGAAGCATAAAAAAATGCCACAGTCTTATCTGTCCAGCACGATTCCTTTTTTCCTAGCCAAGTATTTTATCGTATCGATGCTACACATTCCCTTGTTGTGTGAGTAAGCATCCCATATCAACTTTTCGCTTTTTTGTTCATTGTGTTTTGCACCATCCAGCCTACACAAGGCAAGAAACAACTCTCTACCCTTATCAGGATGTACACTTGAAGCTATTGAGAAAGCCACTTTAACCCAGTTTTCCCATGTATCTGTTATTGAAAGATTCTTCCTCGTCAACTTTTTTAATATCAATGTCAACAAACTTCTATTATATCCGTTTGAAACATACCCTGTTGCCTTCCCGCATATTTCATTCCAATCTTTGGATTCCGTGACCTTCATAGTCGTATTTCGATTATTATTCGGCTTCTCAACTTTGTCATCTTTCTGAACGAAGAAAGCCATTGACTCCTCCTTTATGACCAGCTCCGAATCGGATGACATATAACACAATCTACAGATATCCGACCCGCTGCCGTCCAAGGCCACCCCATAGGTTGAAATCATATAGGTAAACAATTGTCTGAAAGCCGTTTTATGTTTGTCTTTGCTGGGAACTGCGGAAAAGGAAGCATCGTAATCCAAGCAGACAAGACCCTTATACCCTCTACCTGAAGGCGACAACCAATACGAGGCAACACACGGCTCCATTTGTAATGTTTTCTCAACTCCACTCATTTCCCCATCAGAAAGCTTGTCAATATCTATCACCAGCAGATTATTGTATGAGACACACTCTTCGGCCTTATGACCATGAGCAAACACTCCACAAAAAGTCACCGCAGGGAGCTGCCCCTTTATTTCTTTGTACTTGTTTTCCTCATCCTGAGCCAAAAAAGCTCTCGCCTTTCCCATCTGCTCACCATAAGCACGGGATTTGATGCCGTGCAAGACCCTCCCAATAGTCATGTCAGAGTGCTTTTGAGCTTTGACATTCAAGAAAAAAGAGACAAGATACTGTTCAAGGTTATCTTTCCGAACTATCATAATCTAAACTTATCCAAAGACACGGTTAAATATTTATCAAATAAGGCAACAAACAGCTTGTCTATTATTATCAGCATAGCAAACCGAATAAAATAGTTCTCCAAGATGTAGTCCTTTCTTTGCAGTATGTCTAACGATGGTAGGTTTTGCTCGTGCGACCTAGTATTATGGGCACAACGGTTACGGTGTTTGAATACAGATTCATACACTTGCTTTAATGAATAGTTACCACATACTTGTTTGCCATGCGCCTTCCTTTTCTTGCCACAATTATCACAGTGTGCAAAAAAATCAAATCCTTTTCTTGTATGAGACATCAAACACTCCTTGCCACAGTTTCCGAACAATTGCATATACTCATTATACTGCCTCCGCAACCATCCTTTTACTAGACGTTGAGCGCAGAAGTTCTTCATGCACAGATTTGTGCTTGACACAATGTCTTCGAGTTCGTTATCAGATAGCAACCCTAGGCTTTCTTCCCCAGACAATCTCTTGACAGCTTTAGCCAGGTCATCAAAGACCTTTACTTTATCCTCATACGAAGAAGCCTCTCCAATTTGTTCTTTCTTGAAACGGCGATATCGTAATTCGTAATCATCTGTAGCCAACTCCCATAATATGCATTTCACCTTTTGCTCTTGAAAACCTGTCATTCTCAAAAACAAGGACTGCATCAAATATTCACTTAGAGGATACGTCTCCAATCCATCATCAATAAGGGACATGGCACAACACCCCTCGTCAAGAATAGAAGTAATAGGAGTCAATATGAACTTTTCATGCTTTCTCATCTTGCAATAGAGTATTGGCTGTAAATGTTGATAGATTCTGTAATGCGCTTTCTCATATATTTGAACAAAGCAGGCGCTTGCGTGTGATTATCTTCATTGCGCATAGAATCTATTCCTAGCATTATTTCCAGGTATAAATCATCTCTTCTTGAGACGTCAATTTTTTTATGACAAAACAACACTTCGTATATCAGACCAAAGAAAAACATATCCATATTAATGATCGAAGGGTATTCTTTGGGAAAATCCAATATCTCAAGCATCTCCCTCAACACATCCATGTCCGCAGCATATTCTCCTCTCGGAAATACACTTTCAAAAGACCCAAACAGGTCTTCGTATTTTTTGTCAACAACAGAATACACATAGTTCTCAATGTAGTTTTCTATCTTGCGTCCACCGAACCCACGACCCACTTTGTTCACATTCTTCTGCTTGCTATATGCTGCCATGAAGCATAAATATCTCACAAAATCAAACCGTTGTGTCTCACCTACAACCCTTATAGAGTAATCTTTTGCAAAATCAGGCTCAAAAAAGTTTTTCAATTTTTCCGTGAGGAAATAAAGAGACCTTCGGCTTTCGATGGCCAACAACTTCTCCCCTTGGATATTAATCTCACGAAATGTTTTAGTATAAAACTTCTGTTGTTCTTCCCCTTCAGCCAACGGCACAATATAAGAGAATCCAAGGAACGTGTTTTCAAAGAATTCATCATCCACCTTCAGATCGATCGGCCTATAGTTTCCTGGCTCTATTTTAGAGACTATCTCGCTCTTACTTTTCCCTTTATCAGTAAGCATCGTAAAGGTCCATTCCAATACATTATCAAACGGATCCTCTCCATCGTCTATCGGTTGCTCGTCTCCATTAGCCAAAGCCTTCAACCGCGCCTTGTATTTCTCCTTGTCGGGGAATATCCCCAAATATGCAAGAAGCAAACTTGTCAAGCGTTGCTGACCATCAATAATATAATTACATTTACGCCCGTCTTCAAATTTAAACGCTCCAAGAGTTATTGGGGGCACAAAACGTTTTTCTTTGAAGGTCATAATCAAGTTAGACAAATTCTCTTCTTTCCAAACAAAATGCCGTTGATAACTTGGAAGTAGTATTTTCTTTGTCAAGATCAACTCTAGCCAATAAGCTATTGAATATTCACCGTAAAAGACCTTATTATCCATGGTTTTCCCCTTTATACATTTCACATTTCCATCTCCCCCATCACCTTCTCCACATCCTCCAGCGGCACATTCAGCATGCGCGAGACGTAGAGCGGTGTAATGACCTCCATGCTTCCCGACTGGCGTTCCATGCCAATCAGATACTCGATGTTCTTTTTGAGATCGCCGAGGCTGTTGGAGAAAGGCTCTGTAGTAGGCGAAGCCTGCTTCTTACTCTCCGCCTCCTTGGCCCTGAAGGCATCCAGCGTCTCGCTACCGTCCTCACCAAACTTTCCGTCCTTCGCCTCGAAGATGACAGAAGGTTCCAAGACCTCTACCGTGTGCCACGCCCCCTGCGGCACCACACAACCGTAGCTACCAGCGGTGGGGTCAAGCAGGATGCGGTCCGTCTCGTTGCCCTCATTGTCATAGACCACCTCCACCAGCTTCCCACACAAGAGGAAAACGTTCTCCGTGCTCTGCGGATGACGGTGGATAGGCACGACCGTCCCTGGCAACAAAGCATTCAGCATACGCTGCGAATGATCCCTCTCAGACGTACGCAAGTCATAATTCTGGCGCAAGCGAGGATTCGCTTGAGCCTGTTCAAAAAGCCCTTCAATCAACTCTTTATTTATTTCCATAACCATATATAATCAAATAAAGGGCACACGCCTCCCCAACCTGTAAAGGAAGGCGGAAGCAGAATGCCCTAACAACTCTAATAGCAATATCGCGTTAATATCTGCGCAGCACCACTTGGAAAGCCTCAGCATACTTGCAGCCCCACTGACTGCCACGCATGGCCGCCAAGCCCGTGATATACTCCACACTGCGAGGATGAGGATACGGGCGCATCACACCGCGATACATCGACAGCGCCTTGCATTTCGCCTCCACACCGTCCTGACCAACCTCCACGTAGCAGTTCGGACGAAACAGATTCATGGCGTCGTTGATAGCCCACTCCGAGCACGAAGGCACCTCCATATACCAAAACTCCTTCACAGGCTTCACCGTCGGCTGGCGCTGAAACAACCGTATTGCCTCCTGGCAAGCCATGGAAGTCTGCAAGTGATCATTATTGGTGTCGGCAGGATGATGCGTTATCACAATATCCGGCTCACTCTCCCGAATAGCACTTTCTATGAACTGCACCAGCTTCAAATGCGGCACAGTATTCATCTCGATATTCGGAAACGTCGCCTCATACTTCTTGCCCACGCCAACATAATTCGTTGCAGCATCCGTATCACCTTCCAACTCTGCATCCGAAGGACGGAAAGCACGCGCCTTCGCCTCTGTACACATGATTGCCACATCCACCTCGTCGCCCTCATGCGACCATTTCCACATCGATGCACCAGCCCCGAGAACCTCGTCGTCGGGGTGAGCAACTACTAACAAATATTTCATTTGATTATTGTATTATTTGTTCTCAATTCTTATTTTTTGCGCTTTATCGAGTCTGCGATGGCAATAAGAAATCATAGCCATTATGTCTAGAGCATCTTGTTCTGACATATTCCATTCGACTTTTAATTCATGTGATGAAGGATTGCGAAACATGGCCGCTATTCCTATCAATAAATTACGAAAGCCTCTATGTTCATCCTTTTCTGATTTACTTTGAAAATTGTTAATAATCAAAATCGGATTATCATCCTTAAAAACATTTTCCATTAAGTTTTGACCATCATATTTAACTCCTGCAAGGTCTTGAATTCTTTTTATTAGTCCCTTAGACGATTCCAATACAGCATGGAAATAGTTATTGGCAAGTAACTCCGAATTACAGTAAGCAAAAACTAATTGATGCGCTCCTTGATCTATTAGTTTTGATTTTAAGCCGTCAACCTTTACTTGTACATCGGAGATTTTAGATGCTTTTGCAATAGATATAATTTGATTTGAATCATTTATGGATAAGCCTTCGAAAGCGAGTTGTTTATTTACTTCACTTTTAAGCCTATTATACATGTCTTGGTTGTTTACATATCTTTGCGGAGACAATATATTTTGTATAAATAGAACGATATTATTAGCACACTTATAATCATTCTGGTATTTTTCAAAAGCATTGAACAGTTTCTTTCTTTTTGCCAAGAATTGTTCTGAATAGGAGACATCCTCTATTTGAGATTGCAACAAAATTCTATGTATTACAGTTCCTGTAATATTGGGATCAATATCTGCTATCGTATAAGCAAGTATTTCCAAAGTTGATATTTTAAAAGGGCTTATTGTACTCATGTTCAACAATCAAATCACTTACTAGTTTTCATCACATCACACCGTCTTGGCATACCCCACCAACCTATCATGCATCCACTGCGGATACTTACCGCTAGCAGTGTAAAGGATGGCGATGACAGTCCAAACGATCAACTTGATGTCCCCAAAGAACGAAGCGTTCTTCACGTAATACACATCCAGCTTCAGGCGGATGGGCAACACCTTCTCGTTATACTCCTTCTCATCAGGAAACTGATCCCCATAGATATAGTCCCACAGGCTCGACTGCGACGTCAACCCGCAAGGCACGGTGGCAGCGATGGCATTCTCACCACCACGAGTTATATCCACCTGATCCACAGCAGCAGGGCGAGGTCCCACTATCGACATGGTTCCGTTCAGGATATTCATCAGCTGCGGCAACTCATCAATCTTCAATCGACGCATAATCTTGCCCCACCAGAAGATTCGATCTTGATCAGGACGCAAAGATGCCTCATTCGCCCCCCTTGCCACACGCATAGAGCGAAACTTCCACATCCTAAACTTCTTATTGTCCTTCCCCACCCTGTTGGCAAAGTAAAACAATGGTCCTGGGTCACTTAGCTCCGTCAAGACTATCGACAGAATCCATATCGGCGAAGTACCCACAATGCCAAGAAAGGCACAGACGAAATCAAAAACACGCTTTAAACTTCTATATATCATTTTTCACACTAATCCATTAAACACTTTTACCCCTTAGGATATATCAAAGTCGAGCAATAATCAACTTCTTCAATCCACATTTGTCATCAATCCCTAAAATGCGCAGGCTTCAAAAGTTTTGAGTACACCCCATACAAGAAAACTGAGCTTAGTGATTCCGAGGTCGTTATCTTGAGTTTCCAGCGATTCTGCCACCACCTACGCAACTTTACAAACACTCCATTCATTAGGCTACCGTTCTCCTTTCCTTTAAACTTTGGATTCAACATATCTTTAAGGATTCGCTCCACCAAACACTTATCTTTCTCATATTCCGGGAACCACTTGGCATCAAAACCTAAATATTGAATACCAATGGCATTTAGCGAGTTGACATACCTTACAAGGTTAAACTTACGGTACATACGATACACCATCTCCCAATCCACCTTGTCATGATACTTCTTCACAAACAAGAGCCAATCCAATACTTGGCGCAGTATTATCCCCGCAGCGCAAAAATTACCCGCGCTATGGCGGACAATAAACAATGCATTAAAATTTGGAGACGGGTAGAACACATTCTCCATCTCCTCATCCTTTATTGCTTTGTCCTCCACAGCAAGAGACTTCAGCACCTTCTCAAACTCAACATTAGATTTCCGGGAATGCACGTTCAAAAAATCATAATGATTCTCCACTGTCACCCCTTGATAGCCAAATACCGTATGATGATGATGAGAGTTGTCTATTTCTATTCCAAGTCTATCATGAACACACGCATCCGCTTCCCGCCATTGACCAAAATGAAAAGTATCAATATCACCCGTTGGACGATGGTTCGGCTTCGGGTAGTTCATGGACAAGCCATACCCCTTAAGCACCATCATCTTAATGCCGTAATGATGGTAGAAATGCGATAGTGACCTTATCACTTTTCGATGCTTGTCATACATTGACTCAATAAATGACAACCTACCAATCCCATTCATCAAGATATCGAAAGGCGGGCGCCTAGACTGAGGAAACTGGTCTATTGCATCCAGTACCATAGCAAGCACACCATGCTTTTCCGCCAACTCCATCAGCGTCCTCCAGTCCACAATAGATGCAGGCGACGTGGGTTGCTCCTTCCACAGTGCTATCTTTACAAGCCAAAGTAATGCCTTAGAATCACTACCCAACGACAAAGTGTCCAATCTATTTTATTTTGAAATTCTCAATTACATCCAGTGGCTCCCATCCTAAACACCTTTTAGCCTTTTTGTTAGAATAAGTATTAGATTTTGTCAGTTGTTCCAGTCGATGGCTATCAATAGGCAACACCCTAAGTACATCACCTATCTTCGCCATGCACCAAGCCATCCAATACGGAATAGAGAAAGGCTCATGCTTCTTTCCCAATTGCTTACTAATACATACACCCAGCTCACGATACGAAGGATGATGATCGTCACAAACATTATAGATGCCACCCACTTTCTCTATTTTCGGAACAAGGCGTGCAATGTCTTGAATCATCATCAAACTCTTTCTTGTACGACCACCAGCAATATTCACATAGTACCCCCTTCGAATACCACTTATCATAGCCTTTAAGTTGCCCGGTGGATTGGGGCCCGTCATCAACGATGGACGAAGGACACCCAGGATCACACCATTCTCTTTTGCCCATTCCACAAGGAATTTCTCTGCCTGCAATTTACTTTTGGCATAATGAGTGACAGGATTCATCGGGTAAGTCTCATCAATACCCTCTCCTACAGCCAAGCCATACACATCCAGCGTACTGATAAATATAAAGGATTTCGGTAAGCCGACCTTTTCCAAAGCCCTGCAAAGATTCACAGTACCTTGAAAGTTCACGTCATAAAACGCCTGCACCTCCTCCTGATTCTTCGGGTACACATGCGCCTTTCCCGCAGCGTGAAGGACAACGTCATATCTTTCCGGCAAAGCAGGAACCTCACTTGCAATATTCGCGTTTATATTGTCACTTTCTGTAATACCGATTGTTGTGATAGCATACTGCCTTGACAATATCGGCATCACATTATGACCTAGGAAGCCTGATGCTCCCGAGAACAATAACTTTTTCATTATTTCTTTAGTTTCGCTTTTCTTACTTCGGGATCTAAATACTTTAAAAAACCAGCCAAACAACCAGCAAGCATAGGAAGAGGGTTATCCCAACTGCCATCGTGGTAGCTTACATTTTTACCAAAGAATCGAAACCACGACGGCCTAAACTTAAAGCGGTTGGGGGAGAAGATGAACCACATAACATCAAGCCCCATCCACCGAACCTGCTGCCCCTCTTTATATTCAAATTTTGGTGGTATCCCCCCAAATAGATCAGCAACAAACACTTTTCCAAAATCAACCCCTGCCGCAACAGAGCCCTGCAAACTTGATGGCACTCTCGGATTAATTTCAATGATTTTTAACTCGCCTGTTTTCTTATCCTCAAGTACATCAAAGTCGGCAAAACCATGCCAATCGAGAACTTCCAATAGCTTTTTACACTCCTCGCATATAGAGTCTAGACGGACAGTCTCTGAATAACAACTAGTTCCACCCTGCAGGGGAAAATATCGCCTTATTTTGATAACTGTATCTGCAAGAATCTCTCCACTTTTTCCCCTATACATCATTACGTTATAGTAATAATCTGGCTGCTCAACAAACTGTTGGAGAGAGCATGCACCATACTCTTTCTCAATACCTGGGAACTTAGCCTTCAATTCTTCTATATTATCTACACGAGTAATGCCCCGTGCGCCTGCAGAAAGGTCCGGCTTAATCATTGCAGGAAAACCAACATAGTCAGCCACCTGCTCTATTGTAGAGAGAGACAAGGCCTTTGTTCTTGGATGACAAACATTGTACCTTTCGCACACACCCATCAGATACTGCTTGTTCCGTGCATTATTAAACTTCACAGGCACTTCTGATGCACAGACAACATGATTTTCGCCTTCTATCTTGGCTTTGTTTTTACTAAGGAATTCCGCACTATCATCTATCATTGGAATAATGAGCGACACATTGTTTTTAGCTATGTATTCATAAAAGAACGTCTCGAATGCCTTCGTTTCTGTTCTGACATTAGGCACAACATATCTCTCGTCCAGAAACCTTGAAGCATACCCACTTGTGCACTTTCCACTACAGAAGCCTACGACCTTCCATCCAAGCCTCATAAAAGACCTAGCCAATACGATACTCTGAACATACTCTGCGTTTAATAGCAATAACGTTCCACTATTCATAACCTGCCAAACAACTTATCAAACTTACAACGCATGATGATTCTAGCCCCCCAGTACAATCTTGCATAAACCAGGCCTGAAATTGGTTTTAAACCATTTACTTTCCAACAAGCATTAAGCATTTCCCTTTGTTTCCTTTGGATTTTATTTAGTCCATCATTTGAACTTGCTCCACCCAAAGAAAAATACAGGACAAAAGTATCAAGGCGTTTTATCTTAATATTTGCTCTATGCTTATAAAAGGTTCTAAGAAACCACTCATAATCGCCCGCCACTCCCATGTCTAAGCGAAACTTCCCATACTTGTCATAAACGTACTTTTTAGCATACATGGACATGTGTGAGGGCATCCATCCAAAGTCCATCCATAACTTATATGGTTTTCTGGGGCTATAATTACACCGGACAACATGCCCATTTTCAGCTATGGTTTGGCTATTTCCATAAGAAATATCGACATCGTTCTCACTATGAAATTTAGCTATTTCTTCAATCGTATTTGGAGCAAACAAACGATCACCCGCATGAATAAATCCAACGACATCACCTGTTGCAGCATCTATCCCTTGGTTAAGAGCATCATAAATACCTCTATCGTGACATGATATTATCTTCGCTATTTTGTCTTTGTATTCATTGACAATACCCATGGTACCATCCGTAGAGCCACCATCTTTTATGATATACTCAATGTCACTGTAAGATTGATTTATCACGGACTCAATAGTATCACGGATTTCCCTTTCATTGTTGTAACAAATTGTTATAATAGATACTTTCATTTTAAACAACACAATTAAATATCAAAACAACGTCTTTCTGCGGCCAATATTCACTTCCTGTCATGTAAGTTGGAGCAAAAACATACAGAATAGTGTTTTATTGCCTAAAGATCTTAATTAATACAAGGTACTATACACTACATAGAAAGAATAAAGTCAGAAATTGCCCGAGGACTATCTTTTAACTCGATTTCAGGAATACACAACTCATGCTTTGATATTTCAATCATTTTTTGCTCATTCAAATTATCTATAAACGAACATATGTCCGCATCACTATAAGCGTTTATTACATAGCCGCATTTGTATGATTCAATTTGCGTCGCCAAGAACGTATTTTGCGACACAACTATGGGCTTACAAAAGAGCATTGCTTCATACATTTTATTAGGCTCAGCAATACGCTCGTTAAGGTTTTCATTCTCATAACAAGCAATTACGACGTCTGTATTAGAATAGATTTCTTCTAAATCGCCAGGATTTTTAAAACTTCCATGGAATATGACATTGGGGTATTCTCGACATTCTGCTTTAAGAGCATCTACAAAGGAACTATCTCCGTAAAAATTAAACAAATGCTGGGGATAGTATTTGCCCACTACCTTTGCAAAACGTAAAACCGTATTAAAATATCGTATTGAACCAACAAATGAAAATCGCAGGTGTGCCATGTTTGGACTAACAACACACCTCTTGCATTGAGTCAATTTACTATTAACCTTATTCGGTTGAACAATCACATTCTTCACTTTTTTATCCCCATAAAAATACCTATAAAAGCCAAGAGAAGTCATTACCGTAAGTGCCGATTTTTTTATTAAGAATCTATCCAAAAATTTCAATATAGGCTGTATTATTCGCATTTTATTATACCCATATTGAATATCGGAAATCTCATAAAAATACTTTACTCGTCGCAACAAAAACCACACTGCGGTCATTATCGAAAAAGAATAGAATACAGTTTCTTCATCATTAAATTCTGCAACAATAGATTTAACATCGCGATAGCCTTGTGTAATTTTGTTTATATAGTCAGAATCATCCTTTTGCGTCCCCATGTATCTAACTTCGATATCTTCTGGAAGCTTATTACAAGTATATATACCTCTATCATATCCCACTACCACAACCTCAAGACCTGCATCACGAAGCATGTTGACTCGTTTTAAGACACGAGGCTGCGCCATCTGCCCAGTTATACAAATAACTCTTCTAATCATATCTTCAAATAAATTTATTTACAATTCGTTCTACTACATCATTTTGTGTATCCCAAAGAACAATATCTGCTCGGAAATTATTATAGTTATCAAGATTGTCCAAGACAATCTTCATCCCTTCAACAATTTTAGCAACATTCTCACCATCAGTGTCAACACTTACACCAACTTTATTTTTTTCAACAAATTCTTTCATCGGAGGGTTATTTCCCACTACTACAGGTTTGCCATTAATGACATTTTGGAACAAGCGATTAGGTTCACAATACCAATTATTAGGAGATGTGTTTTTATAAAAAACAAGCCCCATACAACACTGGCGAATATACTGAGGCGTTTTAAGTTGTTTAATTCTACCAACAAACAATATCCGAGAACCGAGAAAATCTTCTCCATATTCTTTTATCAACATTTCTTTTATTTCATTATCAAACCCACCAACCACAACTCCTTTTATCTCTTTAAAAGATAGAACAGCCTTTATGGTCTCAAGTACCGCCCTGCTTGAATTATTCAAACCTTGAAGGTAGACACATTTTGCAGTCCCTTTCCAATCAACAAACCTATGATAAACATCATCATACTCTGTATCAATTTCATTAAACTGCGGATAGTTGCGCAAAACAAACTGTTTTTGCGGAAACTTTACCATTCCTATTTTTTCAAGGTATCTCAAGCGAGGCTCATTAGCATGTACCATTACCTTACATTTGCGTTCAAGAGACCTGAACAACAACCTCATGATCGGATTTCCCATAAAAGCCAAAGGCAATTCATGAAGATCCCATGCAACAGGCTTTCCACGCAGCATCAAAACGAAAATAAAAGTCTCTGGGTCCGCACACCATACGGCATCATAAACTTTCAAATCCTTCTTTATCGTTTTGTAAAAGTCCCATGCCTTCTGTAAGGTATGGGTTCCTGAGGCATACTTGTCCCGTGATTTCAAATAAGGAATACGATAAGCGATGCCATAAGAAGTCACTCCATTTTCCTCCCGATTATTAGGTTCAACCGCAAAGATTTTGAAATCAATATTGGGGAAAAGAGACTTTATAGACAACATTTCTTTTCGGATACGATCATCATAATCAAGTCCTTGCGTATAAAGTACTAGTGCTATCTTGTATTGCTTGTTTTTATCCATACTTTTTTTGTTTTTTGAGATTGTCCATTTTCCGAGGCGAGAAGTATCTATCCCCTCTTCATAGTCGCTAAATGATTTCTGCATTTCTTCATAGGGTGTTTCTTTTCTTAAAGACATCTTTTACCCCTGTATGCCCGCTCATTGATGGGGAAACAGACTTTCTTTATAAGTTTCTTCATTTATCCCTACCTATGACTAATAGTTGTGCATATTTGTATTGTCTCATCAAAGTCAACATTTGCGATAAGAGTTTTCGAGTCTTGCAAGACGCCATACGATGGAGACACAGTATCATCCTTTATTGACATTTTTACTGGACAAGAAGACCCGATTTTAAGCAAGAATCGCATGCCATGCATCTTAAACGAAACCGCTTTATCCTCAAGGACAGGTGATATCCCTGGGGCAAAATGATAAAACAACGAGGCCATGTGCTCCTTTCCAGACTTCATAAGAATGTCCGTTATAGTCAGTTGTTGCTGTTCTAGACGAAACGAGCGGTTATGCGTCAGCCTGCCTTTGATTGTAAAATACTCGCCTGTACAGATGTCGCAATCCTGCTTTTCTACTAACTCAAGGAAACGAGAGGTAGAGTTATACTTCATCATGAAGGCATGGGAACGATCCCGTAGATGCTGTTCCTCACCATCCACCACAACGGTATTATGCTTGGACGTCGAACGAAACTCTTCATGGCGTTCCATATCGGATGTATAAACATACCCTCCGGGATCAACAATGACTTCTGTGCCACCTACTGCATATACGAACGAGAGAAGATCATTATGAATATGGGTTCCAATGTATCCTGACTTCTCTTTGTCATATCTCCACCTGTCAGCATTGTTAACAAAAAGATAACTATCACCTTTACGAAGTATGGCAATCTTTGAGTCTTGAATCAATCGGCTTCCGAGGCTCACTGACTCAAAAGACAGCATATCTGCACTAGAAGCAACAATTCTATTATCCAAACTGTTAGAATCCGTCAAATACAAATGCTCGCGAAAATCTCTTGGTACAAAAGGCAGGAATCTTCCATCGTCATTATCAGCTACCATAGGAGCCTTACCGTTAGGCATCGCATTCAATTTGACGTACTGCACCATGTGCACGAGCCTTTGTCGTACAATTTCTGGAACATTTGCACCAACTCGCTCCAACATATAATAAGGATACATGGCTAGTTCGGTCATCAGACGATGATAAGAGACACTTTTCTCATAATCGACACCCGAGGGAAGAATCTGCGCAAGCGTCTCAGTATAGTATTGGCTCAATGCAAAGCTAAACCATTTTTTTCCTTGTCGAGTCTGATGAAACAACTGTCCCAAATAGAGCAGGCCGACAATATCTGAGTAATAATGATTATTGCTGTATGGGATGGTCCTTTCAAGGTTGTTGTATATAAAAAATCCGTGTTGATAGAGGCTTCTATATACTTTCTCAGCAAGTTCATCGGTGAAATGTACGGAGTCCACTATGAATAACAAAGCATACATCCAATTGACGGCTCGTATAGCCACCTCCATAGCACAAGTCCAATTGACAGAATACATCAAAGGATTCGTGTCGATCCAATCATTCAATTCGTTTGCTACCTCCCATGCATATTTCTCTTCTCCCGTAAGTACATACGCTTCACCAAGCCAAAGCAAGTGATGACATCGGGAGAGTTCCCAAGGTATTTTTATATCACTGCCCTGAGGAGTTGTTTTTCTCAATTTAGAGTAGTAGACTCCTGTTGGCCATTCAAATCCCGTTTTGATTTCTTTATTCCAAATAATTGGATCCAACTTTACGTCGCCCGAACCCAACAAAGCAAAGACGTGATTACATGCTTTATTGGCTGCAGCCAATATCGCACCAGTGTCATTGTTATAACGAATTGATTCTGTTACACTTTTCCCTAATAATACATGGAGGCGATCCGTCATGCCTCTCCATCCTCCGCATGTATCAATTCCTCGTAAGGAAATAATCTCAACAGGCAGCTTCTCAAAAAGGCGCGTTTTTTGCGCAGAAAGGCGATTTCTTAACTTTGGGAAAAAGTATTTTATTTTATCATCCATGTTCAAATTCTACAGATTATAAGAAGCTACAAAGTGTATGTTTAAAACGCTGACGCACCTCATGTCCTTCGTGTTGTGCAGCTAAAACTAGAGAATTATCTACCAATTGTTTATAAACCTTTTTATCTTGAAGTTTCAATATAGCCTGCCCCAATATATTTTCATCATTATTATTACACATAATAGCACAGTTCTTGTCGCTAAGATATTTAGCAAGAGCTATTTCTTTCGGACAATATAGTATGATAGGCTTGCCACATGCAAGATACTCACTAAGCTTAGTAGGCATAGACAAGCGAACATAAGAGCGCGACTGTTTAGAGAAGCCTAATGGTAGGAACAAAGCAGAATAACTCTTCATCAACTGTGGTATTCCCTCATGAGCAATTGGAGGATAAGCGTGAACATCATCGTTTCCTTCAAAAAGAAACAATTTTTCATTATGATCAGGAGAATAAATATCAAAAACGTATGATCCTCCTTGAGCATTCACCTTTTGAACAGCGTGGCACATATCTATTAAGCAAGGGGTTGTGTCATCGTTAATTTTTCCTACATAAAGAATAGAGGTTTTATCGGCCGGATATTTAGAGTCGACATTCGGGATTTGCCATTCAGCAAGATTTACAGGATTATGAAACGGATAAAATGTCTTGCCATACATTTTTAGGTATTCATCTGACATATACTGACAAATAGAGAGAAGACCAGTTGCTCTCTCTAAAATATGACGAAAATCCCTATCGTATTTTTTTCTCCAATATGAGGAAAAATACCGAGTGTTTATTTTGGTATTAACCCAATCATCGACAATATAAAGCACTAGTTTTGCACGAGGTAAACTATCCATCAGTTTCTCACAACGTAGCATTGCCATATCACTACCTAAAGCACAAAAAACAATGTCGGGATCAAAGCTTTTAGCTAGCTCCAGTTCATTTTCAGAAATAGTGATATTTGGTTGCAGTTCAAAGATACCTGTCTTACGATATTGAGTACGTAAATTCTCTCGAATTCTGTTTTTAATAGTGTTTGTCTTCCGCTGTTGCGTTCTATTTGTCGATTTTGCATGGCCGATATAGATAGCACAAGGACGAATTGTATCACATAGCTTGGAATCTACTTCATTTGCCCATACTGCAATTTTATCCTTTGGCCATTCCACAAACAAATTGTTTAGGGTTATCCCCATTCCACTATAGTTATTAAAAGAATGTCCAAACAATAGAACCTTAGGATAATCTTCCATTTTCTTTATTATTTAAATTTGTATATTCCAAAGCCCAACCAATACAAAACATACAAACATATACATATGAAGCATTGGTTATAATACAATTTGCACTGTTTAATATCACAAATGTTACTAACACGATGGCGACATGCGGGTTCTTAGAAAAACGCACTCCTTGCCTCAGATACAAATTCAAAAGGCCTAGCAGTATTAAAACATAGAAAAAGACCGCAAACACGCCATAATCATAAATAATTTCAAGATAATCATTATGAGCAGGATGTCCAAAGAGATCTTTCGTCACACCGTTATACCCATGTCCAAATGCAATAGATGAAACGGGCGATGCTTCGATTTTAGAATATACTTGAGTGTAAATATCTTCTCTTGCTTCATTTGATTTATCTTCCAAATTCGACATACGTTCGACAGTTACATCAAAAGCATCTTTGACAGTCCCTGAATACAAACTTTGAACTGCGAATACAATACATATTGAAAAAAAGACAGCGCTAAAAGCAGATTTTATATTCACCCTTTTTATTTCCTGTATATTAGCCAATAAATAAACTACTGTTGCACTACTAATAGCAATAAGAGCTGTACGTTTAGTGGACAATACTACTACATATAGAACTAATATAAGAGTTCCATATTTTAGCACAGGAGACTTAAAATAAAACAATAACGGTACAAAAACCACCACTGAAAAAATATAATCACGCCCTAAGTTGAAAAGATCAAGAGTCCCAGACATCAATAATATCCACAAACTTCCTATTATGGCCGGTAAGATTATCAATCCCAACATTCTGTCCGGTTTTGAAGACGCACAACATATTTTACATGTGTGTTTTCCGACTAATATACCTAATGGTACAAAGAGAACGGCTATCCATCCATATAATACATTTATTCCTGTTGTAGAAAACAACATGGAAGGAATGGTAAACAGAAGAAAACAGATAGAGGTTTTTCTCAGTCCATTACTTACTGTAGTTCTCTTATTATATAAAACTACGAAGAGCAAGAGAAAAGTCAATAAACACAAACGGGTTAAAGTGTTCTTACCCTGTGACATATCTAGTTTTGCCAACATTCTATCAATCGTTATCAACGACAGAATAACAGTAATGGCCGCTAACGCTATGGTATTAGTAGATCTTTTCATATATTCCAAATGCCATTTGCCTTTTTATTTAGTATCTTTTTTAATTGAATTTGGCCAACAATTGCCTGTGAAATATAGACTACTGAAAGAAACAACAAAATTCCATACACTCCAACTGATTTTGATAGTACATTCATTGTTGGTATTGATATTACTGCAAAAAGTACATAAACCAACAATTGTACTGTCACTTTTCCAATACCATTAAGCATATACATTTGCACACCAGCATATATCATAGAAAAGACATAGCAAGCCATACAAGCATGTAGGAACATTGGTATTACTATCGAATCACTTATCCACAATTTGAAAAATAAGGAACTACCCAATAGCATTATAACAAGAACAGGAAGTGCAAGCAATGACAATCTGTTAAGTTTCTTAAACGCATCGTTCATCCACACAAAATCTTCTTTGGTATATGCTTCCGTAAAAGCTGACCAATAGGGTGTCAGTATTATGACCGCAAACATGTAAAGCATGCTGAAATACTTATATGATAACTGATACTGTGAAACTGCCATTTGGCCACAATTTCTCGATATTATGATATTAACCACTTGGAAAATCGCCAATAAAGAAAATTGAATTATAAAGAATTTCACCCCTATACCCACTAACTTTCGAGTTTGTCTAAAATCCACACATTTAAAGGATGGAGCGCAATAATGTAAAAAACCCCTAGAAGAAAACAGGAAAACAGATGATATAAATAACACCAAACAAGGTATTCCGGCTGTAACAAAGGCTAAATAAAGAAGACTAGAATCTGTCGTCTTTGACAACACAAAAATTAAAACTAACGACAATAGTTGTTCCGCAACAGATATACCTGACGCTAAAGCTGTCTTTTGATCACCTAGAATTATAGAGTTAATTACTTTAAAGAACATGGTGAAACAAAAAGAACCCACAAGAATTAGCATTAGTTTTCTAAAAAGATCTATATCGACATCTCTGACTTTAAGAAAATCGTTCCAGTCAATATATGAATTTAAAAACACGAAAGCGACAAAGACACATCCAAAAATCAGACCTATAACAGCGTATGCTGTACTAACATAAATACGCACAAGTTTTAAATTTCCTTTCGCCTTAGCCTCTGCGTATCTGTTTCTCAACCCATGTCCTAATCCTAAGTCAAAATAAGCAATCCAACCTACAATAGAGCTGATTGTCAACCATACACCATATTGTTTTGGACTTACATAAGAAATCGTCAAAGGAATTATCAATAAAGAAAGAACAATCGATGCAATTTTAAAACAAAAAGACTGGATTATATTTTTCTTCACCACTCTTGTTCTATCCGTCCCTTGCAAAAACTTTTTTAGCATTGTACACATCACTTCATCGTATAAGAATATAAGAACAGGATGGCAGTATCGAACTGCATTCAAACTATATTTGAACCACCTTAGCATCCTGTTTAACTGACATTAGATGTGATAAACACCCTCCAACGGACAAATGTTGAAGCAGTCCATCACAACTTTACCCTTAAGTTTCTCCCAGTTCTGCTTGATATGGTCATGCTTCACCATGATTACAACCATATCAATGTCCTTCAAGAACTCATCAAAGTCAGAGATTTGATTCTCTGCAATCTTATGATTCTCCAAGAACGGGTCGTAGCACTTCAAAGGACGAGCAAGGTGTCGCTCCTGAGCCTCCAAAAGCTGGAGCGTAGGCGACTCGCGATAATCATCCACGTTCTCCTTGTAAGTCAAGCCATACAAACCGACACGACGGTTGTCAGTGATACCGTTCTCCTTCATTATCTCATAGATGCGGTTGAGAACAAATGTCGGCTGGCTGTCGTTGGTCTTCATAGACTCATCAATGACCTTGGCCAACTGGGGGTAGTCACCGACAAGGAACCAAGGATCTACGGAGATACAATGACCTCCCACTCCAGGGCCTGGCTGGAGAATGTTTACGCGCGGGTGCATATTGCAGATTTTGATAATCTCATACACATCCATATTGTCATGGCGGCAGATTCGCGAAAGCTCATTAGCAAAGGCGATATTCACGGCACGGAAGGTATTCTCGACAACCTTTGACATCTCAGCAGAACGGATATCCGTCACGACAATTTCGCCTTGGCAAAAACTGGCATAATACTGCTTTACCTTCTCACCAATCTCCTTGTTGTCAGCACCAATGGTGCGGTTATTGTGCAGCAGTTCGTACACCATATTGCCCGGGATGATACGCTCTGGAGCATGGACAAGGTTGATATCCTCCCCTATCGTGAAACCATTGGCCTCTATCACGGGACGCACAAACTTGTCGATAGTGCCTGGACTGACTGTTGACTCGATGACGACGGTCGCACCCTTGGGACAAACCTTCATCACGTCTTTCACGGCCGAAACGACATAGCAGGCATCCACCTTCTTCGAGAACTTATCATAAGGGGTAGGAACAGAGACGATATACATGTCCGTCTTCTGATATTCCGTGGTGAATTTGACTCCTGCCTTCAGTGCTTTCTGAAAGAGATCGTCCAGCCCGTCTTCCTTGAACGTAGTATGACCAGCGTTCAACGTATTGACAAGTTCCTTGTTGTAGTCGGTACCGATCACTTCTACTCCGTGCGCTGCCATCATAAGGGCTGTCGGAAGTCCGATATAGCCTAATCCAATTACATTAACCATAGTGTTTTTTCTGTTTTGATGTTTTTAAAATGTATTCCACTTATCTTTATGCATAACGCTCCACTTCCTCGCCATTGAGAATGCGGACGATGCGGTCACAAGCCTTTCCGTCTCCGTAGGGGTTGACGGCTTGTGACATTTTCTTATACGCCTCCTCGCTATCAAGGAGCACGCTTAATTCATTCACAATCTTGTCGTAGTCCGTACCCACAAGATGTACTGTACCGCTGGCAAGTGCCTCGGGACGCTCCGTAGTGTCACGCATCACGAGGACGGGCTTGCCAAGACCGGGGGCCTCTTCCTGGATGCCTCCTGAGTCGGTAAGCACGATGGCGGCTTTCGACATGAGGTGGACAAACTCCAGATACTGGAGCGGTTCGATGAAGAAGAAGTTGGAAGCCTCTCCCCAGCCCTTTCCCTTAGGAAGGGTGTCCATACCCGTGAAGGTTTCATGGATCGGACGCCTCACATTGGGATTCAGGTGCATGGGATACACAAAGTCCACCCCTGGGTATTTCATGGACAAATCACGCATGGCGGAGAGCATACGGATGAAGCCGTCACCAAAATTCTCACGGCGGTGACCTGTGATCAAGACAAGCTTCTTTCCATTCTTCAGTCGAGTGATGTCATATCCTGCTTGAAGAAGGACAGAATCCTGCTCTTTAGCCAGTGCGGCATCGCTGTTGAGTTTACAAACCACCATGTGGAGGGCATCTATCACGGTATTACCCGTGACATATACCTTGCCATGTGCCTTCTCCTCAAGAAGATTCTTCTCCGAAAGCGGTGTCGGAGAGAAGTTATAGGTAGCGATACGCCCTGTTATCTGACGATTCATCTCCTCTGGCCAAGGACTATAGATATTGTGTGTACGGAGACCAGCCTCCACGTGTCCTACGGGTATCTGTTGATAGAATGCGGCAAGGGCTGCAGCCGTCGAAGTGGTGGTGTCGCCATGTACGAGCACCACGTCGGGCTTACACTCCTTGAACACGTCACGCATACCCGTCAGCACGCGTGCCGTCACGTCATATAGGTCCTGGCCTTGCTTCATGATGTTGAGGTCGTAGTCGGGCCTCACATCGAAGATGGTCAATACTTGGTCAAGCATTTCACGGTGCTGACCCGTCACACACACTACGGTTCTAAACTCATCCGTATGTTTTTGGAACTCCTTGACGAGAGGACACATCTTGATGGCCTCGGGACGGGTTCCGAAAACAAGCATTACTGTTTTCATAAATATATGTTTATAATTCCGTGATTTTTGTATTACAAAACATCTTCAGCACTTACGGAAAAAGTGTTTTGATGTATTTCCTCCTAATAGTTAGTACTTTATTGTGGGAGCAGAACTGTTCAATGGAGATGCCCTTCGGCATTGCCTCCGTCTGGTACAGGAAATAGAAATGTTTCATACATTTTCTCACTATGGCAAAGTACGAGCAAGCTTGCTTTGCTCATAATATATCGAAAATGTTCCAAATCTTCGCTACTGTACATAAATCAATGTTTAAAATTTGGCAGCAAAGTTATACCTTTCAAAGTTGAGCCCTAATTTGAGTACTTACTTCATGACACATAGTTCGAAAACTTTTTACTAAATGCACTATACGACTTTCACCGAACACTTACAATACATTCTTCTATCCTGGGTTCCCAAATGTTGTTCGAAAGTTCGAGATCTCCATCATACAAGCATTGCAATATAAAAGGACATCCGGCAAGGCATAGACCGAGGCCTTACAAAGCTTTGATGCCCCCCTTAATGGACTTACCCTTGTATATTGCCTTCATTAAAACTACCAGGATACATTTCGTGGTACAAACTGGTTATATAATGGATTTCATCCTTTGTATATGCAAATGGCAAATGATCGACAAACGTACATCCAGTATTCTCCATCCGCTGTCGAGCATTTTCTAAAGTATCTGCAAACTCCTTGTTTAATTCATAAGCCTTTTTTAATCCGTTCAAACTATATATCTTATATTTCTTCATTACACGAACTTTTTCCGCCATAGGATCGAATGGGAAAAGCATTTGTCCCCCTTTCGTAAGTTCCCATATACGTAACGAGCTCTCTGGATTATGCCAAAAAGTGAAATGTGCTATATTGAAATCTGAATGCTGCTCCATAACCATAGCGTAAGCTCGTTGCTCACCAGGTCGTCTCAGCGCTTCTTGTCCTATAGGCCATATCCTATGTTTCTTAGAGATGTTTAACATATCTCCAGTTGGAGAGAAATAGATAACACCTTTCGACACGGTATGCAGAATTGGATAATAACTATCAGAAACAGCATCATACCCCGTAGTCGCAAAGAAAGCCGCAACCAATGGGCTATTCGTCATGTCCATCATATTAGTAGCAATTCCGTAATGTTGTGCCAACGCTTCGAAATTAACCAACAATCCAGCTCGTTCCAAGTCTTTTATCTGCGGATTCTCTTGCAAAATAGCTTTAAAATCACTCATCTGAATCAGCCGTTCAAAGGACTGTTCCTTTGTCCATTCTCCACGATACAAAGATGGTTTACAAGGAGTATAAACAGCACTTTGTCCTCTGTACAAAGGGTTCATTGGCATTGGGCAAGCAACAAGCTGATTTTCTGCCAACTGCATAACCTCAAAACAAGGATTAGTATGATAAAATCCTCCCCAACCTTTGGTTTTGAGGTAATCAAAAACAGCAAAAACAGATGAGAAAGTCTCTTCTATCATTACGGAGTATGCTATAGTATCTATTGTTTAACGCCTATTGACGCACATTAAAACTTACGCCACACCATCTTATTGACGATTCCAACGTATGACTGAACAATCTTCACAACCTTGGTTGAGACATTTTCGTCAACATAATCAGGCACTGGAATGCCATGCTGGCCGTCACGACAGAGCTCGACGGCGGTGTCAACGGCTTGGAGCAATGATTTCTCGTCGATACCTGCAATAATGAAGTCGCCCTTGTCGATGGCCTCGGGACGCTCGGTAGAAGTACGGATGCAGATGGCGGGGAAGGGATGACCTACTGAGGTGAAGAAACTGCTCTCTTCAGGAAGTGTACCAGAATCAGATACCACCGCAAAAGCATTCATCTGGAGACAGTTGTAGTCGTGGAAGCCGAGGGGCTCGTGCTGGATGACACGCGGGTCGAGTTGGAAGCCTGAGGCGGCGAGACGGTTGCGGGAACGGGGGTGACAACTGTAGAGGATGGGCATGTCGTACTTCTCCGCCATCTTGTTGATAGCAGTGAAGAGGGAGAGGAAGTTCTTCTCCGTGTCGATATTTTCCTCACGATGGGCGGACAGGAGAATATATTTGCCTTTCTCCAGGCCAAGGCGCTGGTGGACGTCGCTGGCCTCGATATCGGCGAGGTTGTTGTGGAGGACTTCCGCCATGGGGGATCCAGTGACATAGGTGCGCTCCTTAGGCAGGCCGCAGTCAGCGAGGTATCTTCTTGCGTGCTCAGAGTAGGCCATGTTAACATCACTGATGATGTCTACGATACGGCGATTGGTCTCTTCTGGAAGACACTCGTCTTTGCAACGGTTACCTGCCTCCATATGGAAAATGGGGATATGGAGTCGCTTTGCTCCGATAACGCTGAGGCAGCTGTTGGTGTCGCCAAGGACCAGTACGCCGTCGGGCTTGGTCTGGGCGAAGAGCTTGTAGGAGCAGTTGATGATATTGCCGCAAGTAGCGCCAAGGTCGTCACCGACAGCATCCATATAGACCTCGGGCTCTGCGAGCTTCAGGTCCTTGAAGAAGATGCCGTTGAGGTTGTAATCGTAGTTCTGGCCCGTGTGGGCGAGAATCACGTCAAAGTACTTGCGGCACTTGTTGATGACGGCGGCGAGACGGATGATCTCGGGGCGCGTGCCGACAACTATGATCAACTTTAATTTGCCGTTGTCTTTAAACTTAATATCTGAATAATCGAATTTTGGTTGCTTTTCCATAAAACATGAATTGTATTTTTTTCGAACACGGATTTTTCGGATAAAACGGATTAGTAGAGCTTACGCTCCCATTCTAATCCATCATAATGTCCGAAATTAAACAGTAATCCAAGTTTATGACCAGTTGCTTTTAGATAATTGAAGACTTGACTTCTATGTGCATCATCTAAATGAGCAACCGCTTTCAACTCTACCATAACGTTGCCATAACAAACAAAGTCCGCCCTATAAGTTTGATGCAATTCCTTTCCTTCATAGTATATTTTCAACTCCTTCTCTCTTTCGTAAGGAATTCCGCGCTTTCTAAATTCCAATTCGAGAGCCTCCTGATATACAGCTTCAAGAAATCCAGGACCCAAAACATTGTAAACATGCATAGCTGCACCATTTATTGCGTAGCTCTGTTCCTTATTATACAACATGTCACTTATGTATCTATGATTACAAGTTTACTCGTGGCATTAAAAATCCGTGTAATCCATGTAATCTGTGTTCGTTATTTTTCGACTTTGTCAAAGTAGGTGTCGGGCCTGTTCGGATCGAATATCTCGTTGCAGTACATGACGGTAACGAGGTCTTCGGTGTCGGAGAGGTTGATGATGTTGTGGGTGTAGCCGGGGAGCATGATGACGGACTGGATTTTGTCACCACTCACCTCGTAGTTGAGGACTTCGTCGGTGCCTTCCTTGCGGAGCTGGATGAGGCCGTGGCCCGAAACGACGATGAACTGTTCCCATTTGGTGTGATGCCAATGCTCTCCCTTGGTGATACCTGGCTTAGAGATGTTGATGCTTACCTGTCCGCAGTTGAGGGTGTGGACGAGTTCGGTGAACGAACCACGCTGGTCAACATTCATCTTCAGGTCGAAGATGGCCTTTTCCTTGGGAAGGTATGACAGGAAGGTGCTGTACAGACGCTTGGCAAAGGAGTCGGCAGGGATCTCGGGAATCATCAAGGTCTTGGGCATGTCGGCAAACTGATGGAGCAGGGCCACGATTTCGCCGAGAGTTGCTTTGTGAGTGACGGGGCAATAGCAGTAGCGCCCTACTTTTCCGAACACAGATTTCACAGATTGAACAGATTTTTCATTATCCGTGCTACCTGTGGTATCACCATTCATGGGAATAACTTCCAGGCCGTCAAACTCGCAATGATGCTCCTCGCCCTTCAATGCGTGGATCATCTCCTCGACAAGGTCATCGATGTAGAGCAGTTCGAGTTCTACTGACGGGTCGTTGACGGTGATGGGGAGGTCGTTGGCGATGTTGTTGCAGAAGGTGGCTACGGCGGAGTTGTAGTTGGGACGACACCATTTGCCGTAGAGGTTGGGGAAGCGATAGACCAGAACCTTGGATCCCGTCTCCTTACCATACTCCAAAAACAGATCCTCGCCAGCCTTCTTGCTGCGACCGTACTCGCTATTACCGAAACGGCCTGTCAAGGACGCTTGCTGAGAGCTGGAGAGCATCACGGGGCAAGTATTCTTATGGGCCTTCAGTGTGTCAAGCAAGGTGGAGGCGAAGCCGAAGTTACCCTTCATGAACTCGTCATTGTCCTTGGGGCGGTTTACGCCAGCGAGATTGAACACGAAGTCGCACTCCTTGCACCATGTGTCAAGTTGCTCGGGGGTGGAATCGAGGTCGTATTCGAAGACTTCCTCGATCGTCAAGTCGCCGTAGCAACGGGCCTTGCCGTCTTTGATGTTATTGAGTTGGGCGCAAAGGTTCTTGCCGACGAAGCCTTTGGCACCAGTTACTAATATACGCATGTCGTTTATATTTTGAACACAGATTGCACACCACTGTTCTATTAGCGAACACGGATTGCACGGATTACACGGATTTAGAAATATCTGTTAGATCCGTTATATCTGTGTTCGTAAAACTTTTGAAGTCTGTGTTCGAAAGATTACTGCACGAAGTTGCCCTCGCCTTTCAATTCTTTCTGAATATACTCCAAGGAAGCGATTTTGGCCTTGGTCTCCTCAAGGTTCAGGCGATAGGTGTTGTCGGAGTTGAACTCCTCTATCTCGGAACGCTTGGTGTCGCCCTCTTTGAAGAACTTGTCGTAGTTCAGTCCGCGGTTGTCAGCGGGTACACGGTAGAAGTTGCCCATATCCTCGGCCTTGGCGCACTCCTCCTTGGTAAGCAATGTCTCGTACATCTTCTCACCGTGGCGGATGCCGATCACTTTGATATCCTCCTTCTTGCCTCCGAAGAGCTCGCAAACGGCCTCGGCCTGGGTTTGGATCGTGCAGGCAGGGGCTTTCTGTACGAGGATATCGCCGTTGTGTCCGCGCTCGAAAGCGAAGAGGACGAGATCGACGGCCTCCTCCAGCGACATGATGAAGCGGGTCATCTTGGGCTCGGTCAATGTGATGGGGTTGCCATTGCGAATCTGATCAATCCACAGGGGAATGACAGAGCCGCGAGAGCACATCACATTGCCATAGCGTGTGCAGCAAATTTTGGTCTTGCCAGAATAGCGGCTCTTGGCGACGGCGATCTTCTCCTCCACGGCCTTGGTGATACCCATAGCGTTGATGGGATAGGCGGCCTTGTCGGTGGAGAGGCAGATGACGGCACCTACGCCAGCCTCGATGGCGGCAGTCAGGACATTGTCCGTGCCAATGACATTGGTCTTGACGGCCTCCATCGGGAAGAACTCACAGCTCGGGACCTGCTTCAATGCTGCGGCATGGAAGATGTAATCCACGCCGGGCATGGCATTGCGACACGACTGCAAGTTGCGTACATCGCCGATAAAAAACTTGATCTTGTTTGCCACGTCAGGGTATTTCACCTGGTATTCGTGGCGCATATCGTCCTGCTTCTTCTCATCGCGAGAGAAGATGCGGATTTCTCCGATATCTGTACGGAGAAAGCGGTTCAACACTGCATTACCGAAGGAACCTGTTCCACCGGTAATCATTAGAGTTTTTCCTGCAAAAATGCTCATAATATTTTTTGTTTATTTCTTTTCTGTGTTATAATACTTTGCATACCACTCTGCAAAGCGTCTCAATCCTTTCCTCAGACTTGTATTCGGTTTGAAGCCAAAGTCTTGCTCCAGAGGTATTGTGTCAGCGTAAGTGACGGGGACGTCTCCTGGCTGCATCGGGACGAGCTCCTTATGGGCCTCAAAGTCGTAATCCTTGGGCAATACTCCTGCACGTACAAGCTCTTCTTGGAGAATCGTGACGAAGTCGAGGAGATTTCATGCAGTTACGCATATATGTTTTTAAAAAAGAATTACTATCGTTTTTAGGGCAAAGGGAAACCTAAGCGCACCCCATCACCTCACTTGTTTTGTCAACATAGAAACATGGAAGCATAGCCCGATAGACCTTATCCCCATCTTTCATGCGGGTAAGGATATCCTCTATGTACCTACCAAAATTCAAATTGTTCATCTTGCAGCTTTCATATAGAGAATACATGAAGGCTATATTTTCGGCGGGCAAGCCGCCAGCATTTTTCACATTAATCGCCGTTAATCGGACGTTAATCTGTCGTTAATACTTTTCCGTCATTCGGACGGTAATACATCATTGTTCCCCATCGCAGTATCGCTCTGCGCTATGCCGCCACTCGAATGGGGATATGTTTCCTATTGGTACAGGGAAGAGGTGCTACATCAAACATTTGATTTCTTCCTCGGTCATGCCCGTCGCTTTCATGATACTATCAATGGGGGTGCCAATTGACAAGAGGTTTTTGGCGACCTCAACAAGAGTTTCTGAACGACCTTCAGCACGACCTTCAACAAGACCTTCAGCACGACCTTCGGCTTTTGCCGTATCCAATGAGTTCTTAATATCGCGATAGGCTTTGAGACTATCCTCATATTCGCGGAGCTCGACTTTGGAGAATTGGGCTATCTCGGCTTCGGAGAACAGGCGGTTGAATATCTCATTGCGCAAATAGTCTGGCTGGCTATCAAGGCGGGAGAGGTTGCGAAGGACATAGAGCCATTTGTCATAGTTGGTCTCAAGCTCCTCTAAACTTTTGTTGAATTTCGAAATCTCAACGTACTTGAAAGTCAATTTATCATTGAACACACGATGAGTCTGCTTGTCAAGTAGGCCGATGTCGTGGTTGATGCTTTCAGTAGAGAAGGCTGGATCGCTCATCTCATAGTTGAGCAGGGCCACCACATAGACGTGTTTGAGCTGATAGTTCCAAACGTCACCCTTCTCGGCTTGCTCGCGGATTGGGAAGGTTGCGTAGTAGAGAGAACGGTCTTTAAAAAAAGTTTGATAGGCATTCTGCATCTCGACGATAAACTTCTCGCCTTGCTCGTTCTCACAATAGACATCGAAAATTGCCTTGCGTTCAGAGCGGACATCTCCGACGTGTTCGCTGTTGAGAAACGTCACGTCCTTTACGACCTGCTCGCCATCAAAGAGGGAGTTGAGAAAGTCGATGAGCAAGTCCTTATTGGGAACTGTGCCGAAGACACGCTTGAACCCGAAATCGGTCAGCAAACTGATATATCGTTCTTCTGAATTTCGCATAACTTTGATTTTTTACAAAGGTATGGGATTTTTACGACAACGGCAAATTTTGGAGAAAAAATCCGCGGAAAAACTTGTCGGGATACATGGAAGGACAGAAATACTGGCGACTTGTTCATGGAGGAACATGGCGGGCTGGCCGCCAGCATTTGTCGCATGAATCGCCGTTAATCGGACATTAATCTATTCGTTAATACTTTATGCTGCGCCTTCTTGCTGGGTCTTCTTGCTAAGTCTTCTTGCTGATATAGGGAAAACAACTAGAACAACAAGTACAATATTTTACAACGCTTCGCCGGGACACACGCTATGCGTGACACAAACCTGCTGGAAGGGAAACAACAAAATACAACAAAGAGGACAGTTTGCACTGTCTTGACTTTCTCCAAGTCTTTGCTAAAACGCTTGAAATCTTTACTTAAACTGAGAGGTTTTACGAACTTCTTTCATGCTTAGTCCATTGAAGCCATAAAACTGTGCAAACTATCCATGCGAACGACTCCAGCATCTGTGCTTCCTTCAGCTTCTTTCATAGCTGCCAAAGTCGTAGCATTGGGCTGGTCGGTAGTTGCGTCATCGACCAACGTCTCATCCGAACTCAACACCTTAACACCCTGAATAGCTTTGGGCATCTCCTGCTGAAGGTCGCCCACTTGGCAGGCTCCATCCTCGAAGGACAAGACGGGGATGCTCATGGCTTGTTTGTGGGCCATGATGTAGAAACGCTTGACGACGAAATAGGAATGGGACACTATAAAGAACTGGACGCCAGCATTGGCAAGGCTCAATATGGTGTCGAGCAAGCGACTGATGAGCGAAGGGTGGAGGTTCGCTTCCACCTCGTCGATGAGGATGATTGACTGGTTGTCAAGATAGTGATTGCCAAGGAGAAGGTCGAGGATAGAGAGTTTCTTCACACCCTCTGATGTCGCGGCGATGTCATACACACGACGGCTCTTATCGCGAAACTGCCATTCTTTCTTGTCCTCATTATACTCAAGGCGACCACCGACCATATCACTCACATTCTGGCGCGCTTCGGCAAAACTCTTATAGTTCTTACCTTTCTGTGTGCGGCTCAGGGCCTTGGCCAAATCGCTGTATGGCTCTTCAAAACCGAATCGGTTCTCGTACTTGGCCTCTAAAATAATGTCCTTGATGGAGATGATTTCTTTGGCTGGGATGAAAACGCTATTTGACGACCGCGGATTGAACGTGTTTTGGTCTATATTTGCCTGCTTGGTGGTGGACGGACCAAACGAATAGGTAAACACCTCTCCCGCGTCGGACTCCATCGTGAAGGACAGATTGCTCTCTCCTTTCTTCACAATGTTTCCCAATGCGGATGTTTGGAAAGTCCAGTACAACTTATCCGAGAGTATTTCTCTGTCAGTACGGTTCTCCTTGCCTCGCTGGTAGGTCTCCACTGCTTTGATGGCAGAGAAGAGTGCTTTCAGAAGGAACGTCTTACCCGACTGGTTGGGGCCTATAATGAGATTGATTTTCCCAAGAACGCCCGTGTCCAGCTGAGAAATGGCACCAAGATTATCGACAGTAATACGCTTGATCATCGTTTAAATCTTTAATTCGTGTATTGACAATTGAAATCGGATGGTGCAAAGGTAAGTATTTTCTGTGAGACGAAGACATCTTTGACAGAAATTATCGGTCTATGCAGGCAGGATTTAGTCGCGGCGGAAGATGTCGCGGGTATAGACCTTGGAGGCGACGTCGCGGAGGGAGTCGTCGAAGCGGTTGGCGATGATGGCCTTGCTGCGGGACTTGAAGGTGGCGAGGTCGTTGACCACCAGGCTGCCGAAGAAGGTGGTGCCGTCGGGGAGCGTGGGCTCGTAGATGATGATCTCGGCGCCCTTGGCCTTGACGCGCTTCATGATGCCCTGGATGGCGGACTGGCGGAAGTTGTCGGAGTGGGACTTCATCGTCAGGCGATAGACGCCGATGACGGGGGCCTCTCCCCTACCCTCGCTGCCATACTGGTTGTTGGCGCTGTAGGCGTACCAGCCGGCCTTGGTCAGGACGGCGTCGGCGATGTAGTCCTTGCGCGTGCGGTTGGACTCGACGATGGCGGTCATCATGTTTTGGGGCACGTCCTGGTAGTTGGCGAGCAACTGCTTCGTATCTTTCGGGAGGCAGTAGCCGCCATAGCCGAAGGAGGGGTTGTTGTAGTGGGTGCCGATGCGGGGATCGAGGCCCACGCCCTCGATGATGGCACGGCTGTCGAGGCCCTTGACCTCGGCGTAGGTGTCGAGCTCGTTGAAGTAGCTGACGCGGAGGGCGAGGTAGGTGTTGGCGAAGAGTTTCACGGCCTCGGCTTCCTTCATGCCCATGCCCAGGACGGGGATGCCCTTGGTCTTTTCGCGCGGGCAGACGCCGTCGGCGATGGGGAGCGGGCCGTCGAAGGTGAAGGTGTCGCCATTGCCGATGGCACCTTCCACGAGCAGGGCGGCGAAGGTGCCGGCAGCCTGGCGGAGGCGATCGACGTCGGCGATGGAGGCGATGGCCTGGTCTTCATCGGCGAAGTCGGGATGGTTCATCTGCTTCGGGTAGCCGACGATGATGCGGCTCGGGTAGAGGTTGTCGTAGAGAGCCTTGCTCTCGCGGAGGAACTCGGGGGAGAAGAGGAGGTTGAACTGCTTCACGCCCTGGCGCGCATAGCGGAGGTAGAGGCTGCGAGTGTAGCCCACGGGGATGGTCGATTTGATGATCATCACGGCGTTGGGGTTAACGGCCAGCACGAGGTCGATGACTTCCTCGACATGGGTGGTGTCGAAGTAGTTCTTCACGGGGTCGTAGTTGGTGGGGGCGGCGATCACGACGAAGTCGGCGTCGGCATAGGCCGATTTGCCGTCGAGGGTGGCGACGAGGGTGCCATGGCCTGGCTGCTCAGCCTCATCGGGGCCGACGCAGGGCAGGAGGCTGCGGTCACCGAGGTATTTCTCGATGTAGTCGTCCTGGATGGGCGAGACACGGCGGTTGAGTTTCTCGACTTTCTCGGGAATGACGTCAACGGCCGTCACATGGTGGTGCTGGGCCAGCAGGGTGGCAATGCTCAGGCCGACGTAGCCTGTGCCGGCCACGGCGACCTTGATATTTTTGAAATCACGCATATTTTTGATTATTTCTTTTTACAAAACAACTTTGAGACAGATAAATCTGTCTGTGGGGAATATTAGAAAAACAACTTGAACAACGGGGACAACTTGAACAACCGTTGGGAGACAGATGAATCTGTCTCGGGGGAGGATAGTTGGATAACTACTTGGACAACGGGGACAACTTGGACAACGTTGAGAGACAGACATCTGTCTTTTGGGGGAAGGGGGATTTAGTCCTCGATGATCTGGAGGAGTTCGCGGTCGATCTCGATGGTGGCGCCAGCGATGTACTTGATTTCGCAACCGATGACGGCTCTTTTACCTTTTACGCGCTGTACGTAGGCTTCGATGCCTTGCATGTTGCCGCCGAAGATACGCACCTTTTGGCCTTTTTTCAAGGGGGCCGTATAGGCGGAGACTTCCTCGCAAGCACACTCTACGAACTGGCGGTAGTTTTCCAACTCGGCGTCGGGGATTCGGTAGATGTCTTTGCTACCGGGCATGGTGAGCATCTTATAGACATCGGACCGAAACCGGATTTCGTTGAGATCTTTCCGGCTGACGTGGCAGAAAATGAAGGTCGAGAGGAAGACGCGGTCTTTCTCCTTTCGCTTGTTGGTGCGCCTATCCACGACGAAGGTCCGTTTCGTCGGAACCCAGTACTCAAACCAGATCGCTTTGTTGTCTAAAACATCTTGAATATCAATGGCTATTCGCTTTTCGCAGTTGACTCGTACCACTGCGACATACCATCCTGCATCTTGGGGTTTTTGAGCTTTTTTAGGGCCGTCGGAAATTGGGTTATCTTCAGTTTTCTCCATGGCTTCGCCGCCGTCCCCTGCATGAGTGGGCGGTAACTGCTGACCTGTTTTCTTATTCTCCATACTATCAATATCAAGTCGGTTTTTGATATTGATTTCTGCTACTCTTAATAAGAGACACAGAAACGATGGTATATGTTTGAATTTTAAGACTTTAAAGACTTCGAAGGGTGTAATCTGTTAAACGAATGTTCAGCAGATTCGGAAAAAATATCTTCCTGCTGACGAAAAATAATTCCGCATAAGCCCCTCTATTACAATAAAAATCACTAACTTTGCCCAAAGATATCTGTGTCTCTTATTAAGAGATTCATAACCTCCTATCTTTTTCTCAACCCACTACGGCGTCCCCTCGCCTACCCTAAAAACTGCTCAGAATGCTAGCATTGGCCTTATCTACCTCGGGCGAGGAGATGCTCTGCAGATAGATGCGCGTGGTCTGCTCGGAGTCGTGGCCCAGGGCCTCGCTGATGACGGAGAGGGGAATCTGTCGGTCGCGGGCGATGGTAGCCCAGGAGTGGCGGGCGACATAGAGGGTCAGCGGACAGGGAAGGCCGATGGCGCGGGCAATCTTGCGCAGGTGGTAGCTGATGCGTGCCTGGGCGTTGTGGTACTCCTTATTATATAGTCGGTCGCCGGAGAGAATGGGGAGGAGGAAGGGGGAGGAGGCGGTCTGGGCCTGATACTTTTCGATGATCTCCTGCATGAGGGGTTCCCACTTCACCTTCATCTTCTGTCCCGTCTTGCTTCGGGTGTAGCAGAGGAAGCCTTCGCGGAGGTCGCTCTTGCGGAGGTGGGCGAGATCGATGAAGGAGGCGCCACGGAGGTAGAAGGACATGAGGAAGAGATCGCGGGCCAGTTCCAGGGAGGGATGGGCGGAGAGGTCGGCCTCTTTGATGGTTTTGATGACGGAGAAATCGACGGCGCGCTTGCGGGTCTTGTCGATGCCGGTGTAGGTGGGGCGGAAGGGGTACTGCTGGGCAACGACGCCGTTGCCGACGGCACGGTTATAGACGGCGCGGAGGATGCGCATATAGAAGGAGATGGTGTTGCGGCAGATGCCTCGGTGCTTGAGCCACGCCTCGTAGGACTGGATGAGGGCGACGTCGAGGCGGTCGATGGGGAGGTCGAACTGATGGCGGAAGCGCATGAGGCTGTTGAGGGTGGACTGGTAGTTGTGGGCGGTGCACCACTGCTGGTTGATACGCATCTGGGCAATGAGGCGCTGCATGGTGGCGCACAGCGTGAGGTCTTTGGAGAGGCGGTGGTACTCGTTGACGACGCTGTCGGCGGAATAGTTGGCGGAGGTCTGGTCGAACGAGGTGACAATGCGGCACAACAGGCGGTATTCGCTCTGGATCATCGTGTCGATGCGGGCGAGGTGGACCCAGCGGGGGGCTTGGGTGGAGGGGGCATTGAGGAGGACCTGCTGGGAGAAGGCATCCCACTCGTGGGCGTAGAGCCGATAGGGGGTCACGATTTGGCGCACCACGCGGCGGTGAATAATCTGAAGGAACAATACGCCCTCCTTGCCTCGGACGGACGAGGGACGAAACTTAATCTTGATACTTGCCATTGCTTTACTCTTTTTTTTGTTATCTCTTTATAACCATTGGGATGGATAACTCAAAAACGGGTGCAGGGCCGTAAATATGCGAAAAGATTTTCAAAAACGAAAAAAATGATGTAAATTTGCAATCATGATAAAAGCATTGTTTTTCGACGTGGATGGTACGCTCGTGAGTTTCAAGACCCACAAGATACCGGAGCGGACGATCCAGGCGCTACAAATGGCGCATGACCAGGGGGTGAAGATATTTACTGCTACGGGACGACCAAGGCAGTTGCTCAACAACATCCCGGAGGTGGAGCACCTGATGGATGGGTATATTCTCGCCACGGGGGCGCTGTGTATCTATGGTGAGACGGTGGTGAGGGAGGACCTGATCTCGCACGAGGAGGTGCTGGCCTTGGTGGACCATTGCCGCAGGCACAACATTTCTTCTGTCGTGGTGGGCAAGAAGGATATTCAGTTTTTGAACCGCAACGAGATGGTGGACCATGCTTTCTTCGATATGCTGAAAGTGACATACAACAAGTATGACGTGCCCTTGGAGGAGGTCATCAATCAGGGGGTGCTACAGATCACCTCGTTCATCACCGAGGAGCAGGAGAAGGAGATCATGCCACAGTTGCCGGGGTGTGCGTCAGCGCGTTGGTATCCTACGTTCTGCGACATCACGTCGGCGACGGCGGACAAGGCGAGGGGTATCCGTGCCATGGCAGACTACCTTGGCTTTGACATCAGCGAGACCATGGCGTTTGGCGACGGGGGCAACGACCGCCCCATGCTTTGTGCTGCTGGTATTGGTGTGGCGATGGGCAATGCCGTCGATGAGGTGAAAGCGCATGCGGATTATGTGACTTCCACCGTCGATGAGGACGGAGTGTGGAATGCGCTGCGCCATTTTGACATCATCTGACAATACTAGAAGCAATTGACGAAAGCTGTTCGCGCTGCTTGCGAATCAACTCTATTGTTTCCTGCATCTTTCGTTGCAAGACCTGCTTGGCATTAGCCGAACTCTGCCGCGCAGAGGTAGCCACCTGGCTCATCAGCTCATGAAGCATGGCGTCCGTGGGTTCCTCCATAGAAGTCAAACGATAGTCTTTTATACTCATAACATCTAATCCTTTCGATTCTATTTTCGTGTATTGGCAATTAAAATAGGATGGTGCAAAGATAAGTATTTTCTATGAGAAGAAAAAATCTTTGAGAGAAAAAGTCTATCCATGCTAAAGTGGCAAGCAAGCTTTCATGGATTCCACACGACTCGTAGTCAACCAAAGGCGAAGGTAGGAAAAGGGCAATGGGACGGAAGAACATGCTGCTGCAAGGGAAACAACTATGAACAACGCTTCGCAAGGACCAAATCCAAAAAACACGGCCAAGGCAAAGCGGGCAGGGACTGCCAGAATGGCATATCGTTAGGGAATGTAAAATGGGCAGGAGGTAAAACTAAGAGCCGTTAAGTGTAAAAAGAAAACTGTTAAAATCGGATAAAGATTCATGACAGATAGTCAGTTTTACATTTTTTGCGCCTATATTTGCACCACGTTTCGGCAGAAAGCCTGTCGGTAGGAAAGTAAACGACGGCTGACGCGAACGCAATGGAAGTATAAATATAAGAAACAAAAAAGATATTGTAGTATGAAGAAATTTTCGAAGTATCTGATGAGTGCCGCCACAGTGACGGCGTTGGCTCTCTCTACGGGAGCATTCCTGAAGGTATATGCGGCTGAGGCCCCGGCATCCGTCGTTGCTGGACAGCCGGTCGATCTGACCTATGCCGCCGAGAAAGCATTGCCCTCCGTGGTCCACATCAAGTATGTGCAAAACTCCAAGACGAAGACCGTCGAAGTGCAGGACGACCCCTGGGGCGGATTCTTTGACCCGTTTGGCTTCTTCGGCAACCCCGGTGGCGGTTCGCGCCAGCAGCGGGTGCAGACACCGAAGCGCGAGGCAACAGGATCGGGTGTGATTATCTCGCAGGACGGATACATCGTGACCAACAACCACGTCGTGGAGGGTGCGGACGAACTGACCGTCACACTCAACGACAACCGCGAGTTTAGCGCCAAGATCATCGGTACGGACAAGCAGACGGACCTCGCCCTCATCAAGGTGAACGCCAAGGACCTGCCCGCCATCACCATCGCCAACAGCGACGACCTGAAGGTCGGAGAGTGGGTGCTAGCTGTCGGCAACCCGTACAACCTCAACAATACGGTGACGTCCGGTATCGTCAGCGCGAAGTCGCGCGGACTGGGTGCGAGCGCCAACGGCATCGAGAGTTTCATCCAGACCGATGCGGCCATCAATCCGGGCAACTCGGGTGGCGCACTGGTGAACACGCGTGGTGAGCTGGTCGGCATCAACGCCATGCTCTACTCGCAGACGGGTTCCTTCACGGGTTATGGTTTCGCCATCCCGACGACGATCATGAACAAGGTGGTAGCTGACATCAAGAAGTATGGTAGCGTGCAGCGTGTGCAACTGGGCATCACGGGTACGGACGTGCTCAACCACATCAACCGCCAGAAGGACCAGGGCAAGGAGATAGACCTCGGTACCAACGACGGTGTCTATGTCAACTCCGTCTCTGAGGACGGCAACGGCGCTGAGGCCGGACTGGAGGAAGGCGACGTGATCACGAAGGTGGACGGCAAGCCCATCGTGAAGATGTCGGAGCTTCAGGAGATGATCAACGCCAAGCGTCCGGGTGACAAGATCACGCTGACATATCTGCGCAACAAGAAGAAGATCGAGAAGACCATCACGCTGAAGAACGCCCAGGGCAACACGAAGCCGATCGAGCAGGCTGACATCGACGTGCTCGGCGCACAGTTCCGCCCCGTGACGAAGGCGATGATGGAGCAGCTCTCCACAAACGGAAAATACGAGATCACTGAGGACATGAAGGAATTCATGAAGGACTTTGCCGCAGGCTACGCAGATATGGAAGAGAATGCGAAGGAGATCCGGAAAGTGTTCGATGATACC
>OHJN01000166.1_pt1 | contig 40863 bp, 37 predicted proteins | sample 1568531 | NCBI WGS metagenome assembly OHJN01 (sample SAMEA3879594, study PRJEB24766) | human gut metagenome | biome: human-associated habitat; feature: feces | place: USA | collected 1985/1987
ATTATATTCAATAACATTAGCGCATTTTTACATACAAGCAACTGAAATAAATCGAAATGTAAATGACAAAAGAATAAAAATTTATAAAAAGGGAATGATTTTCCTGATTGTATCTATATTTCTATTCACTTTATACATTTCATTACATAGTTGCTTATAAATATTGGAGGTGAAAATATGGGAGATAAATTTGACGAAATAATTAAAGACTTAATCAATGACAACCAACCTACTCTTCGATATCCTGAAAATAGTAACAATGTTGAGGGACTTCGCAATTTAAATGAAGGTTTACTAACAACAAACTTTACACTTAATAACGAAGGATTGTCCTTTGAAATTTCATCTAAACATGACAACAAAAAGTAATGTATAATAGCAGCCACACTACCTAACCTTTAGTAGTGTGGTTGCTTTTTCTCTAAAACATATCTCTTCTTTGTTTTGTATTAAGTTGTAGTTTTAGATTATAATCTTTATCTTGTCCAAAGATAATCATATGTTCAGAAAAGGCAGCTTTGAGATTAATTTCTATCCTTAACTTTTTATCACTATCATAAATTTTGATTTCATCAACCAGCAACCGTAAATTTGCATCACTGATTGCTCCGTCCTTGATGATTTCTTCAATTAGGTCAACGGTTTTCTTCAGTTCCGACTTGCGTTTCTTAATCGTTGTATTGTAGTCCTTGATAGACTCAATTTCTTCTGTTATCTGCTGTATATCCTTTTCACAATTTTCAAGCATTTCGGTATAGATTTCTGCGTGTTCCTTATCCCTGATGCGTTCAAGGAGTATTTCTTTTTGGTCGCTCTTGCGCTGTTCAAGCCTATCTTCTAGCTTTTTCAGCTTGTTATTGACCGTGTTTTTCTTCTTCATCCACTTCTTAACATCGGTTTCAATGGACTTGTAATTTTCAATTGCAGAGTCCTTGACCGCAAGAATTTCCTTGTATATCAGTTCATCAAGGTCCCTTTCGTTTACCCTATGCGGACTGCAATTCTCCTTGCCGTATCGGTGATAGCCGTTACATACATATTCTATCCTATCGGGATGTTCTCGCCATTTTCTTGTTTTGCATACAAAACAAGAGCCGCAGTCACCGCACTTGATAAGTCCTGCATATCTGTGACATGGTTTATTACTTCCTGCTCTTACATTTCTTTTAACTTTATCCGAGATTAAAAATTGTACCTGCTTCCACTTATCCTCATCAATAATGGCAGGTACAGTTTTTTCATGTCTGTATCGTTCCTCTTCGGGAATATCCTTTCTGATGTGATTAATTTTATTGTTGTAGGTCTTGTGATTAACCACCGTACCTATGTAAAACTCGTTTTCAAGAATTCTCTTGACACCTTTGTTATCCCACAAGTACCTTCTGCCTATTTCTGGCTTGTTATAACCTAGATTCTTCCCGAATAGTTTTTTCTGATAGTATGCAGGGGATTTCACACCTTCCTCATTCAAGATTTTCGCTATTGCATTGAATCCGTAACCGCTTAAATACATATCAAAAATTCTCCGTACAATTTCTGCGTGTTCCTCAACTATCACTATTTCATTAGTGTTCTTATCTTTGAAATATCCCATCGGCGGTGTCAGGACAAGTCCGTCTTTCAATTTTTGATTCATTCCTGCTCTGACTTTCTTTGAGATATCACGAGCATACATATCGTTGAACAGTCCTTTAAAACCGATAATCAAATCGTCCGATTCGTTTCCTGTGTCAAGATTTTCAGTGACGGAAACTACATTGATTCCGTTTTCTCTTAGGTAATCAATGAATATTGCTGTCTGAGTTTTATGTCTGCCGAGCCGTGACATATCCTTTACAAGGATTGTTTCAAAGCTTTTCTTCTCAACCTCTTCATAGATTTTGTTGATACCCTCACGATTGAAGTGCATACCGCTTACATTATCATCGAAGGATTCGCCCACGATTTCGTGATTGTTTGCGTTTGCATATTCTACTAAAATGTTTCGCTGATTGTTAAGAGAATTGAGTTCAGCATCTTCATCTCTTGACAGCCTGTAATATAGCCATACTTTCATTTTAATTCTCCTCTCCGTTTTATCATCTGAATGTTGTGGTCACACCATCTCGGTACAACCACAACATATCACAACTCGTTTCTAATATCCAGCTATTAAGCTGACTTTTTATCAATAATATTTTCATCATCTGGCAACAGATTATTTTCCGAAACATAATCCTTGATTACACTTTTCAGGAAAATATTAAATTGCTCGTCCGTTCCTGTGTAGTTGTAAAAAACAGATTCAATAATTACTGGTTCTGATTTTCTGCTCATAGTCCTCCTTTCTCCGACTACATTTGCATAGTCGGACTGTCATCAAATTCTTCATCTTCGTATTCAGTATTCTCTTCTTTTGATATCGCACCCGCAATCAATCCGGTGGTAAGTCCAAGTAAAGTTCCAATATCACTTCCATTTTGCTCAGCTGTAATTCGCTTTCTGCGTTCTTCTTCATCTTCAGATTCATCATCTATTATCCGAGAAAGTGATTCAGCAAAAGAGTTGATACCGCCGAGGACAGCACCGTTATTGCTATCCATTTTAAGGTTGTCAGCATAGTTGACCTCTTCACTTGTGAGGCTATTACCGATTCCAACTCCTGGCCTTGCTGCAAGGTATTGTTCAAAAACTCCTCTTGACTCTTCCCAGCCTGTTGTATAGACTCGGTCATCTGCGTTTGCACTGACCTGATTTCTTTCAGAGTCTGTTCCGAAACTTTCTTCAGCTCCGTCTGACAACTCTTCAAGATTGATTCCATATTGTCTTTGTTGATTTCCAGAATTCTCTCCAGATATTCCACCATCTGGTCGTCCGTTGAGATTTTTGAAATCATATTGTACAGCTCCGGCTGAAAGGTTATTGCCGTTCTCAACAGGGTGAGTTCTTCCTCTCTGACCTGTGACGGAATCGAAATCACTTTCGTTTCTCCCGAGAGCAGTTCTATCGCTGTCAGTGAGTTGCTGTTCCTCTGTTTTAGACTTTCCAAAATATTGTTTTTGCCTGTATCTGAATTCATTTTCCATACTTCCTTTCAAATATTTATCGTTGTGCAGTTTAATATCTCTGCACTTCATTTTGTTCGGACATTGATAGGTAATGTATTTCCTATGGTCTGTCCATGTTACCGAGTAACCCATAATTGACATTGCATTTATGAAATCTTCCTTGCTTCCGCTTATGTTCATAGCTTTGTCTATGTCATTCATCAGTTTGAATTTCCAGCTCTGACCTTTGACCGCAGTGCGGTATTCTCTTGTTGAGATTTTCATACCGTCCTTGCTGTAAGGTTCAAGAGTTGAAAGATTATGATGTCTGCAAATTTCATCACTCAAGGCTCGTAACGATTTAAGTGTGTTTGGATTCTGCCGAAGCTTTTTGCCGTTCTCAAAGCTTACCGAGTTGATTACAAAGTGAGAATGAATATGCTGTACATCACAATGAGTTGCAACTAAAACTTCATAACCTGTCCACGCTTTCTCGGCAAACTCTATAGCTATCTCATGAGCTTGGTGCGGAGTAATATTTTCTTCGGGTGAGAATGATTGAACGTACTGATAGAAATTCATACCGTCAGTTTTACCGTATGACTTTTTAGTAGCCATAAACTCTTTGAATGCATTTTCACCGTCACAATTAATTCCGATGACAAGTCTTTGATTTGAAATCTCATCATAGACTTTCTTATCCTGACAACAGTAATCAATTACACCTTTCATCGCACTGATTGATTGTTTTGACTCACGAATATATGTTACGGTCGCCATCACTTTTCCTCCGACAGATTTATAATTGCGTCATAGATTTTTCTTTGCATAGCAATCATTTCACTAAAGTTGTATGAATTAAAAGCACCGCTGTTTATCTTTCTCGTTATCTGATTCAGATTGTTGCCAATCCTTTTTAGCTCAACGAGCAGTAGTTGCAAGTCAATAACTTTGATTTGTGTTTTAAATGAAGATTTCAAAATATACTCGGTCAAGGTTAATTTAGATTTCTTAGCTTTTGAAATAATAGCTGACTTTTCAGATTGAGTTAATCTGATACTTAAGGTTTGATTTCTCTTACGATTTTCTATTTTTATGCACCTCCGTGTTAAAGTGGGTCCGGGCTTCCGCCCGACTTTATGCGTTTGGCGGACAGCCGGGCGCTCTGCTTGCCCCGGACAAGTCTGGGAAATGTAGCCCCAACCTCTGCTACTGAAAATAAACTTTCAATTCTGCCGTAAATCCGCCCCAATTGCGATTTTTACTTGCAGTCGGATACTTCCTCCACCTCTGCAAAATAATCCCACAAATCGGCTCACGTTGCCTGACACGGCTCGTTAGTGACGATAGGAACGATATGGACGATATTTATCGGACAAGGATTTTATCGTCATCATCGGCACTATCGTCACTTTCTTCATAACGAATGTTGATATAACGCTTACCACTGCTTCTGTATGAATTGAAAAATACATTGTAATCCTCAAGCTGAAAACGATATTGATTTAGCATTCTCTTGAAAGCGTTTGCCGTGTATTGCTTTTTATAGACTGCATTGAACTTTTCCGTCAGTTCAGTGTTGCTACCAACAAATAACTTTTCACTTTTCATAAATTCAATCACAGCAAACACATCATCAGGCAAAAGAATTTCAGGATTTTCAAGGCTGTCGGAAACAATATTCCACTTATGGGTTTCCTTTGAAAATTCAATTTCAATTTTTCTCTCTTCAATATCTCTGCCTGAGCATTGCATAACAGCTCTGTTCTGACCTCTTTCTTTTTCACTGATAGAAATCAAAGTATCAGCACAACCTGTTATTGCTGTTGAACCTGAAAAGTTATTCAGAAAATCACCGGAGCTTTCTTTCCTGAAATGGTGAATCAACAGAAGAGAAATATCAAGCTTGTCTGCAAGATGTTTTAGCTTGGATATCTCATAATAATCATTTGCATAGGAAATATCTTTGTGAGGCTTTCTTACAAGCTGAAGTGTATCTATGACAACAAGTCTTGTATCTGTGTGTTCCTTCACAAAATCCTCTATCTGCTCTTCAAGACCCTCCGCAAGTGAACAGGAAGATGTTGCAAAGAAAATATTTCTCGGCACATCATCTGTGATTACATTAAGTCGTTTTTGCAATCGCCTTTTGTTATCTTCAAGGCATAGACAGAGTGTTGTGCCATGCTTGGTATTATAGTTCCAGACCTTTTCTCCTTTGGAAATACTTAAGCACCAATCAAGCACAAGCCAGGATTTACCTACCTTTGGCGGACCTGCAAGAATAATTAATCCCTGTGGAAGTAAAGTATCAATGCAAAATTGTAACGGCTCAATTCTTTCGTCCATAAGACTTTCACCATCAAAGATTTCAAGTTTTTTAAAATTCTTAACCATATTGGTTATCCACATCCTTTCATTTTTAATAATTAAATCCGTATAAAGTTTTAATAAATCATAACCTCATCACTCCTTTTGTCCTCTAATATATAAATGTCAGAAATTTTCAAAAAACCGTAAAAGTCCGTGACAACACAATTTGCTTTCCTATACACTTGTGATTTTATTTTCAAAGTGATATAATATAAACGGAGTTGATACTATGGACTTTAAGGACAATGTACTGAAAAAGCTGAATACAACTAATCTTTTTAGCGTCACATATAGAAAAGATAAGTTTGCAATCAGCGATAAAGAATATCCTATCGGTTACACAAGTTTTCTTGTAATGGATACCGATAGTCGCTTTATTGATGAAAGTATTTTTGAAGATTTAAAAAATTTCACAGAAGAATTATTAAATAAGGATTTTAACAGAACTGAATTTTTAGATTATCATTCAAAAATAATTTCAGCTATTGATGTTTTGAGTCAATATGAAATTTTTAAAATGTTTGATATCAAGAAATGTAAAGAGAAAATAAATAAGCTTTTTACGGAAGAGAAAATCAAGCTTTATGAGGAATATGAACGATTCGCAAAGAATGAATATAGAATAAAGATTTCAGAAAAATTAGATGAGTTAGTCAAAGCATCTGTTGATTTAGAAACGGCTTTCTTAATCGGTTTCTTTATTTCATCAGCTGTAAAGGAAGTAAAATATTATTCATCTGTCGTGTTTCAGATTACAAATAAAATAGTAAAAAATAACGCACGAACAAAAGCAGAACTCGCAGAAGCGTTCAATGATTTTATAAACGATCCGTATATGAATTTTATATTTGACGTTAACAGCCACCCATTCGGCACGAGAGCAACAATAATCCCGGTAGTTGAGTCTGAAAACGGAACAAGTAAGATTTTTCGGAAGGTTTATTACAATAATCTGAAAGACTTTCTGATGACGGATTTATTTGAAGGCTACATTCACGGTCACTATCTTTGGAGATGCGATATCTGCGACAGATATTTCTTTATGACCACAGCTCGCAATCAACTGTATTGCAGTACGGTAAATAAGGAGTACGGAGTGCCTTGTTCATATATAGCAAAGCACCCGGAAGTCACAAAAAGGAAAATGAAAAAGCAGAGAAAATCCGACAGTCCATATTATGTTCTATGGAAAAATCGTTACGATTCTATCCGTAAAAATAAAAGCCTTAGCAAATACAGTGCGAATGTATCTGCCAAGGCAAAGGAGCTTATTGATTATTATTTTAATTTAGCAAATGTTGATTTTGACTATGCCGAAAATCAATACGAGAAAGATATGGAGCTTTCAAAAATTTATGAGGAGGCTATGAAAGATTAAGGAAAATAAAATGTATCAGCTTGATTATGTTCCAATCAGGCTTGCTAACTTGAATGATTATTTTGTACGCTACAAGGAAACAAATTATGAAAAATACTTTAATGAATTTCTCTATTTTTATGAGCCTGTACTCAACAGAAATGCCCAACTGTTTATAAATAAATACAGCTTGGATAATAACAGAATTAACGACTTGAAACAAATCTTTTCCTCTCTGCTGTGGTGTGAACTGCAAAGCTATAATTTGGATATACCTTTACTGCAACTCATAAAATATAAAGCGCTCAAAGCTTGGCACAAATATGTCCGTACTGTTTGCGGTAACGTACATATCAATAATGATAATCTGTATCAGAATTTAAGGAAAGTAGCATTGCTGTACTCGCAACAACCGAATGACAAACCTCTTGAAGAAGCGGTCACGGACATTGCAAATGAATTGAATATTTCAAAGAACACAGTTCGCAACTGCATTATTGCTTCGACTCAATTCAAGCAGAATAGCAATCTTGATATTCACAATAAAGATAATGAAAATTATTTTATTTCTTCAATCACTGATATTGAGATAGATACACTGTCCCCCGAAGAAATATATTTCAAAAACGAACAGCAAGAAGAGTTAAAAACGGCTTTGAGCAAACTCAAGCCACAGGATTTAAGATTGATTGAGTTAGTATTTGGTATCTGTCCCGACTGCCTGAAAAGCAAGGAGAAAATGACAATCCGTGAAGCGTCATTGAGAGTTGGTCTGACAGCCGAAGGTGCAGAAAAAAGATTAAAGAAAATCTTGAAACAATTAAAAGAAGATTTTCAAAAACAACTATGATATAAACCACACTCTCGATTTGTTATTTGATGCAATATTTTTAGTGTTTTGATTTTTAAATTAATTGCTACATTCCAGCTTTTATGATAGAATTTAAGTAAGATTTTGAAAATTATATAGGTGAACTTATTATGATAAAACCAAAGAAATTACAAAAGGGCGATAAAATAGCAATAGTATCCTTGTCAAGCGGTATTATGGGCGAGGATTTTTGCAGGCACGAATTAGAGATAGCATTAAACCGCTTAAGAGGTTACGATTTAATGCCTGTAGTGATGCCAAATGCTTTAAAGGGTTTTGAATATCTGAAAAATCACCCTGAAAAGCGTGCTGATGATTTGAAGTTAGCTTTTTCAGATAAAGACATAAAAGCCGTAATTTGCTCAATCGGCGGTGTGGATACATACAAGCTTACACCATATCTCATGAATGACAAAGAGTTCATAGAGAATGTTAGAAAACACCCGAAAATTTTCACTGGGTTTTCAGACACAACAATCAACCACCTGATGTTTCATAAAATCGGTATGAGTACCTTTTATGGTCCTAATATTTTATGCGATCTTGCGGAGCTTGATAATGATATGCTTCCATACACCAAAGAATACTTTGAGCTTTTCTTTAATTGCAGTGGAAGTTTTGAAATAAAGTCCTCTGATACTGTTTATTATGACAGAAAAAGCTATGGAAAAGAAGAAATTGGAAAACCTAGAAAATCTACTAAAGAAAATTTCGGTTACGAGATTTTAAACGGTAGTGGAGTTGTAACAGGACAGTTGCTCGGCGGTTGTATTGAGAGCATTTACGAAGCCTACAACAGTTGCAGATACGCAGATGAATTTGACGTGCTAAATAAATACGATATCTTGCCAAATGTTGAGGATTGGAGAGGCAAAATTATGTTTCTTGAAACAAGTGAAGTAAAGTCTTCACCTAAAATGCTTAAAACAATGCTCGATTTCTTTATGAATAAAGGTATATTCAATCAAATCAACGGTTTGATTGTCGGCAAACCCTTCGATGAAATTTATTATGATGAATATAAGGTTGTATATAAAGAAGTGTTCAAAGGTACAAATGTTCCCGTTATGTATAATCTTAACTTTGGTCATTGTCAGCCGAGATGTATTTTACCTTATGGCATAACAGCAGAATTGAATGTTGATTATAGAACTTTAACAATACTTGAAAATACATTTAATTAGAGATTGAAATATGGATATTTGGAACAAATTATGCGAAAAAGCAAAGCAGGAGTACCATCCTGAAGATGTATCTCCGTTTGTTATGGCTCATCACGTTGTATGCGCTCTGGAAGCTGAAAACGGAGAGATATTCACAGGCTTTTGCATTGAAAGCTGCAGCGGAGTTATGAATTTATGTGCTGAGCGAGTAGCTGCACTTAATATGTATATGAACAGCTGACAGACTGTTGTAATCTGATTGCATTTATGGATAAAGCCCCATACGGCGAGGGTGACGGAATACCCTGCGGAGTATGCAGAGAGTTCTTTATGCAGCTTAACGAGAAAAATGAAGATATGGAAATAATGACTGACTTTAAAAAAGGGAGACTGTGATATTGAAAGAGATTACTCCATTTTGGTGGGGTAAGGAATGCTATAAAAATGCAAAAAAGGACAGTTGATATATGAACTTATTTGGTGGAATAATTTAAATATATATTGTTGAATGTGCATAATTACGGTGATGAAAATGATTAGAGAAATCAAAACAGACGAACTAAACAAGTTACTTGAATTATATACGCATTTGCATGAACTTGGTGTTCCTGAGCATAGTGAACATTTAGAGAAAACTTGGAATGCAATTTGCAACGATGAAAATCATCATATTATTGTTTGTGAGGTTGACGGCAAAATTGTTTCTTCCTGCGTGTGCGTGATAATTCCAAATCTTACAAGGAATATCCGTCCTTACGCTTTTATAGAAAATGTGGTTACTCACGCCGATTACAGAGGTAAAGGCTACGCAACAGCGTGCCTGAATTATGCGAAAGAACTTGCACAGAAATCAGATTGCTACAAAATGATGTTACTCACAGGTTCAAAGAACGATAAAACATTAAACTTATATAAAAAAGCAGGCTACAATTCAGATGATAAAACTGCGTTTATTCAATGGTTATAGGGAGTTATGTTATGAAAATAGAGTACAGAAAAGCTACGAATGCTGACAGTGAAGCTATCGCTTTATTAGCTGTTCAGATGTGGGAAAGCCATACAGTAGAAGATTTGTCAAATGGTTTTTCTTCGTTAATGAAGAACGATAATAATGCTTTATTCCTGTTGATTATTAACGGAACTATAGAAGGGTTTGCACAATGCGGATTAAGGCACGATTATGTAGAAGGCACAAACAGCAGTCCGGTAGGATATTTAGAAGGAATTTTTGTACAAGAAGAATATCGAAAACAAGGCTATGCAAAACAGCTTTTGAATTACTGTGAGAAGTGGGCAAAAGAAAAAGGTTGCAGTGAATTTGCCAGTGACTGCGAACTCGATAATGAAATCAGTCGCCAATTTCATATAAATTTAGGCTTTGACGAAGCAAATAGAATAATCTGCTTTACAAAGAAAATATGATGAGGAAAACAATGAATATACAATACAGAAAAGCAACTTCAGAAAATTTTGATAAAATAATGGAGCTTATCAAATCCGCTATAATTAATATGAATGAAGCAGAAATATATCAGTGGGATGCAATTTATCCCGATGAAGCTACTATAAAACAGGATATTGACAATAATGACTTATACATAGGAATTGTTGACGAAAAGATAGCTGTCATTTATGTAATAAACAATTCCTGTGACGAAGAATGCAATAATGGAGATTGGCAGTATCCCGATACAAAATATAGAATCATTCACAGGCTTTGCGTTCACCCTGATTTTCAAAATAAAGGTGTCGGCAAAATCACAATGGAATATATTGAATCCAAACTTAGCAATGCAGGTATTGAATCTATACGGCTGGATGCTTTCACCAAAAATCCTTATGCACTAAAGCTTTATAAAAACCTCGGCTACAAAATCGTAGGCTATTCCGATTGGCGTATGGGAAGATTTTATCTAATGGAAAAATATTTAACAGGTAACTGAATATGGACTTACGAAAAACCTTCAATACAGATGAATACAATTACGACAAGTCAAGACCTGATTATCCGAAAGAGTTATTTTATGACATTTTTGATTATGTCAAATTATCAGAAAATAGTAATGTGCTTGAAATTGGAATTGGCACAGGACAAGCTACTTTGCCGTTCTTAAATAAAGGTTGTAATGTGACTGCTGTTGAACTTGGCGACAAGCTTTCGAGATATTGTGCGCAGAAATTTTCATATTTTGATAAATTCAATATTATTAATTCAGATTTCATTGAAGCTGATTTACCTAAAAAGAGCTTTGACCTGATTTACAGTGCAACAGCTTTTCATTGGATTCCAAAAGACAGCGGATATGCAAAAATAAAATCATTGCTAAAGTCTGACGGTGTTGTCGCCTTATTCTGGAATCACCCATTTGTCAGCAATGAAACCGACAAAACAAACCTTGCGAGTATGGCTGTTTATAAAAAGTATCGTCCTAATGATAAAACACCTGCTGAATTTGATTTATCAAAATGTCAGGAGCAAATCAATGAGCTTAAGCAATATGGATTTACCAATATAAAATCAAAAGTATATAAACGAATCCGCAGGCTGACAAGTGAGGAATACATATCTTTAATCAAGACTTATTCCGACCATAACGCTTTGCCAAAAGAAGTGCGGAAAGCTTTTGAAAAGGATATGAAGAAAGCTATTGACGATGTCGGCGGAGTTATTAAGATTTACGATACGATTGATTTGTATTTAGGGAGATATTCACTATGAACAAAATTACGGAATCACTGATTAAATCACGTCTGAAGATTGTTTATGCATCTTGCTTGCATATTTTCCGCCTTTTTGGCCAAAATTCTGCACACTTCTAAGGATGCGCAAAAATTTTGAACAATCTGACAAAAAATCTGACGGCGCAATATGCACAAACGATTTAATCAGTGCCTCCTTAGAAAAATAAATTCTGTCTTAACAGTTTATCGGACAGAATATAAGAGGTAAATATGGCTTCAACAAAAGATTATTTAGACTTTATTCTAGAACATCTCAGCACACTTGATGAAATCACCTACCGTGCTATGATGGGAGAGTATATTATTTATTATAGGGGCAAAGTAATTGGCGGCATTTATGATAACCGATTTCTCGTAAAGTCATCAAAATCCGCAAAAGTGCTGATGCCTGATGCACAGTTTGAATTACCATATGAGGGTGCAAAAGAAATGCTCTTGGTAGAAAATATTGAGGACAGGGAGTTCTTAGCGGAACTGTTTAACGCAATGGTTAATGAACTGCCTGCACCAAAAAAGAGGGGAACAAAATAATGGCTTTCGATTACAAAAAAGAATACAAGGAATTTTATATGCCTAAGAACAAGCCGGGTATTGTAGATGTACCGGCTATGAATTATATAGCCGTCAGAGGTAAAGGCGATCCAAATGACGAGAACGGCGAATACAAGCAGTCTATCGGTTTGCTGTATGCTATTGCCTTTACAATCAAAATGAGCAAAATGGGCAGTCACAAAATTGAAGGCTATTTTGATTATGTTGTTCCGCCACTTGAAGGTTTCTGGTGGCAGGAGGGCGTGCAGGGGATTGACTACACTCACAAGGAAAACTTTTGTTGGATTTCGCTGATACGGCTGCCTGATTTTGTGACTAAGGCAGATTTTGATTGGGCAATTGCCGAAGCAACCGCAAAGAAAAAAACCGATTTTTCAAAGGTGGAATTCTTTACCTATACCGAGGGATTGTGCGTTCAATGTATGCACCTGGGCTCTTATAACAGCGAGCCTGCAACGGTTGCGTTAATGCACGAATATGCCACAGATAACGGCTATGAAATTGACATCACTGAAAGCCGTTATCACCACGAAATTTACCTCAGCGACGCAAGACGGGTTGCCCAGGAAAGGCTGAAAACGGTCATCAGGATACCGATTACAAGATAATCTTAATAAAATAACGGAGTAAATATGGACTACACCATAAGAGAAATGAGAACTGATGAATACCCTCTGCTTGACGATTTTTTATATCCGGCAATTTATCAGCCTGATACAACGGACTTAGCACCAAAATCAATTATCAATAAGCCCGAGCTTCAGGTTTACATAAAGGACTTTGGAAAGCAAGAGGACGATTATTGCTTTTGTGCCGAGGTTGATAACAGAGTTGTAGGAGCAGTATGGGTACGTAATATCAATGGATATGGCAGTATTGACGATGTTACAGTTGAGTTTGCTATCTCGGTTTTTAACGAATATCAAAAAATGGGGATAGGCACTACACTGATGAATAAAATGCTTGAGCATCTAAAAGAACTGCATTATCCAAAAGCATCTCTTGCTGTTCAAAAGGAAAACTACGCTGTCCGAATGTACCAGAAAGTAGGTTTTGAAATCGCCTGCGAAAACGAACAGGAATATATTATGATACATAGGTTAGGTAACAAAATGACAAATAAAGATATATTAGAAATCGCATTACAGCAGTCAGCGTATGACTGCAACTGCGAAACAAAAGATTTTTTAGCTGAACACAACATTGTGTCGATATCCAAAGCAAACCCCAAAGCTAGGAAATATATTCCTTTGCCGTTTGAATGTGACCTCGTTTCATACGGCAATAATATAGTTGCTCAAACGAGTGAAAGAACAAAAGTGGTTGTTACAGAATATATCAACAAATACCTTGCGTACCGTTGCTTTGAAACACCGAATATCAATGTGCTGAACGAACTGCTTGCACCGTTCAATTTGAAGGTTTGCTTTATGGCAGAGTATTTTCTGCCTGATGTCACCAAGTTGAAAGAGCTTGATTGCGGATATGAACTGCGTGTTTTGCAGAAACAGGATTTTGCAGATTTGTATTTGGAGCAGTGGAGCAACTGTCTGACATTTGACGATAGAGAAAGAGATGTTCTGGCGGTTGGTGCATATGATGACGATAAACTGATAGGGCTTGCAGGTTGTTCCGTCGATTGCGAAACGATGTACCAAATTGGCGTTGATGTACTCCCCGAATACAGACGAAAAGGTGTTGCTTCTGCCTTGACAAGCAAATTATCCCTTGAAATCTTAAAGCTCGGCAAGGTGCCTTTCTATTGCGCCGCTTGGTCTAATATCAAATCGGTACGCAATGCAATCAAAAGCGGTTTCTATCCTGCGTGGGTGGAATTAACTGCCAGAGAAATTGATTTTGTAAACAATATAAATAAGTGAATATATCAGTGATTAACAATAAGGAGAAAATTTAATGCGATACGGCTCAATTTATTTGGTAGTTAAGGATTTTAATAAATCTCTTGATTTTTATGAAAAGCTCTTGGATATGAAGGTAAGTGCGAGAAACGGAGAACGCTTTGCTGTTTTCAACAACGATGGCTTGAATATCTGCCTTTTTAACGGCTATTATGATGCCGAACATCCTGAACAAATGGAAACAATAGGCGAATCGTATCCGATATACGATGATTCATTAGCTATCGTAAACAGCGCAAACAACAGAAAAGTATTTATCAATTTAGATGTGCCTGATTTACAGGAAGAATACGATAGAATTGTTAGTTTAGGTATTGCAACCGAATTAACGCCTATAAGATATCTGAATGTATTTTCTCCTTACTGGTATTTTACGTTTATGGATCCTGACGGAAATCCTATTGAGATAACAGGAGGATATAAGGAGGAAAATTGATTATTGATTTTAGGAGTGTGTTTTATATGAAAAATCTTGGAACAGTAACACTTGAAACAGAAAGACTGATACTTCGTAAAACAAAAAGCGATGACGCTGAGCCGATGTTTAGAAACTGGGCAAATGATGAGAGAGTAACCAAATATATGACTTGGCCACCATATGAAAGCGTTGAGCAATTAGAAACTACATATCACAAATTTTTGCTGGATAACCAGGATAAGCTCGATTTTTATGACTGGAAAATAGAGCTGAAAGAAATCGGCGAACTTATAGGTGCAATCAGCGTGGTACAACTCAGAGAGGATACCGAAGCCGCTACAATCGGATATTGTCTTGGTTATAATTGGTGGCACAAAGGCATAATGAGCGAAGCTTTTAGAGAAATAATCAGATTTTTATTTGAAGATGTAGGCTTAAATCGTATTGAAGCATATCATGATCCTCGCAATCCACACTCAGGAGATGTAATGAAGAAACGCTGATGGGATTAAGTCCTCACTTCTTGGTAGTCGGAAGAAAATAATTATTGATATAACAAAGGAAGATAAGTATGACTAAATGGAATCCCACACAATATGAGAGATTTATAAAAGGCAGAACACAGCCTGCTATTGATTTAGCAAACAGACTTGAAACACTTAATCCAGATAACATACTTGATTTAGGTTGCGGTCCTGGAAACAGCACAAAAGTCTTGAAAGATAAATATCCAAATTCACATATAATCGGAGCTGACAACTCTGAAGATATGTTAAAAAAAGCAATGGAATTATACCCCTATATAGAGTTTATCAAACTTGATGCAAACGGTAATTTGAATGAGATAAGCGATAAGTTTGATATAGTGTTTTCAAACGCCTGCATTCAATGGCTGCCAAATCACCGAGAGCTGTTGCCAAAACTGATGACACTATTAAAGCCAAACGGTATTCTCGCAATTCAGATACCAATCCAGCGTGAGCATCCTGTTCATATAATCATAAATCAGCTTTCCAAAAATCAAACTTGGAACGGAAAAATCGTTCCAAGACAATACAACAATCTAACAACCGAAGAGTACTTTGACGTGCTTTCCCATATTTCAAGCGATTTTGAAGTATGGGAAACAACCTATTGTCACCGTATGCCAAGCTATGAGAGTATTATAGAATGGTACAAAGGTACGGGTCTAAGACCATATCTCGAACAGCTTTCAGAATCAGATGCTAATGAGTTTGTTAATGATGTATATAAAGAATTGCAACAACGGTATCAAGTGCAGAATAATGGTGAGATTCTGTTCCGTTTTCCGAGATTGTTTTTCATAGTAAAGAACAATTATTGATTTTTTGTAAGGAATTGTATTCTCGTTCATCACAAAATTTTTATAAATTATTATAACCATCCTTTATACACATTGATGTTGACGAAAATTTTTATGAAATAATTATACAAATGAACATGATATAAAAAATTCATCATAAAGGAATGAGAAAAATGTTTAATACAGATAAGCCAATTGATAACATTAGCTCTGACTTATTAAATAGAGCGTCTTTTTCAGAGCAACTCGCAAAAGCAATATTATCATACACAAATACAGATAATTTTACAATTAGTCTATGCGGCAAATGGGGATCTGGAAAGACTTCTATTCTTAATATGGTAGAAACATATATAAACACACTTACACAAAATTATAGTGAAGACGAAAAACCAATAATTGTACATTTTAATCCGTGGAATTATTCAGACCAAACTCAATTGATTACTCAGTTTTTTTCAACTATGCTTGCAGAGCTTAATGTTAATTCAAAGAGTGAAAGCCTGTATAAAGTTGGAAAAGCCTTACAAGAATATTCTACAGTTTTCGAATATGCAGAAAACATACCTGTTGCTGGAAAATATATAAAACCGATAAAGTGGATTATGGAGAAAACGGGAAAAAGGCTATCCAACGGCAATGATAACAACCTTAATAAAAAGAAAGAAGAAGTTACTAAGGCGTTAAGTCATCAAAGTCAAAAATTCATCGTGATTATTGATGATATTGACAGATTAAACAATAATCAAATTAAACTGATTTTTCAGTTAGTTAATTCATTGGCTGGTTTTCCGAATCTTATTTATTTGCTTTCTTTTGACAGAGAAGTTGTTGTGAGAGCACTAAGTGAAGAGCAAAAATGCAACGGTGAAGAATACCTTGAAAAGATAATACAGGTACCATTCAATATTCCAGAAGCAAAAGGCGACTTAGTTCAGGGTGTTTTCTTTGAAAAACTGAATAAACTCTGGTTTGGCGAAATACCCTGTTCTAATTTTGAAAAAAGTTATTGGGATAATGTTTTCAATTATTGTATATCTCCCTTTATTAAAAGCATTAGGGATGTTAACAGAATAATTAATGTCTACCAGTTTAAATATAGCCTAATGCATGATGAAACAAATTGTATTGACTTACTCGCAATTACTACGCTTCAAATATGTGCCTCAAGTATTTACAACTGGATATATATAAATACTGATAGTATTTGCGGAAGTATTTATACAAGAGGAATTTCTGTGGTTGAACAAAAAGAAGCATATAGCAAGAGATTAAAAGAATTTCGGCAAATATATGATAATCCGGAATTAATGATACAAATAGTACAGACGTTATTTCCAAAATTTTCATGGTTGACAGGAGGATATCATCACTCTGGGGATTCTGATGATGAGTTAAGAAAAAAGCAAAAGATTGCCTGTCGTACCCGTGCTGGTTTATATTTTAATTTATCGTTAGATGATGTAGCTATTTCAAAACAAGAAATACTAGAATCCATAAACGATTTTGATAGAGGAGAACTAAATAATTATTTTAATAAACTAATAAAAAACGATAAAATGCTTGAATATTCAAGAGAATTGCTCTCATATGTTCCTGATATACCAGAAAATAGAAAATCAATATTTTTAAATGAACTCATTATAGCATTAACAATACCCTCAAATCATAAATCAAGAGGAATATTTAATCCTGCTCCGAGTACATTTATAGCTAATAATGAAAACATATTCTCAAGATGAAGCTGAACAAAGAATCATAGAGTTAATCAACTCTTATTCATCGGACGAATTATCAATTGTAGTTGATTTAGTACTTCAAATAGAATATTCTTATGGACGAATAGGTAAAGATATTGATTATAACTATAGAATAATTTCAGAAGAACAGCTAAGTAATTTGGAAAGAATAATAATAGATAAACTAATAGAATCTTCTAAAACTCTAAATCTATTTGACTTAACATATTTTTATCCTACATACATCTTATGGCGTAATATTGATAAGAATTCATTAGACATTTATGTTGAAAAAGAACTTAGGATACCTTCTAATATTCCAAAATATCTTAAAATAACGGCAAATCATTGGAGTTCGGGACAAGGTAATGGATGGAGCTTTCAAAAAGATAATTTTGAAGGCGTTTTAAGCGACGAAGATGCCTATAATAGCATTGTATCACTCAAATCTACTCAAGTATTTTCAGAACTAGATGATAATGCAAAGAAATTGGCTATCGCATATTGTTTGTGGTATGAAAGAAAAGATGAAAAACTGAATAGAGTTGACGAAGATGAAGTAAATAAATATCTTAGTGAATGGGAATATGAAACACGATGAATTCCGTTTTTGTTAATAAAAGTAAGATATTCAACTAACATAAAGTTAGTCAGAAGATTGTAGTCAAAACGTTATTATGATATAGTGTATGAATTAAAAGTGGAACATAAATATTCTTACACCGAAGTGGTGTAATCATCAGGTCCATATGAAAGCAATTTCATGCAGGTTCAAGTCCTGTTACCTGCACCAAACGAAAATAATCCGAACCTTAAACCAATCGGTGAAAGGTTCGGATTTGTCTATTATTTCCAATATCCTAACTTTAACAGCAAAATCAATAAATACATTGTTTATGAGATTTGAATCAAGGCAGAGAGTTTACACATATACTCTCTGCCTTGATTTTATGCTATATTTTTATGATTTGGTTGATTTTCTTTTTTCCGCTGACCGTCAGGTGTCGTGTAAGTTATATATTTATATCTGTCAATCCACTTAACACCGTATTCCAAGCGTTTCATATTCTCGATAAATTTTTCTTTGCTCTGGCTATGAACAACCGCCATATCTATAGCGTTCATAAGTCGGAGCTTTTTACTGTCACCACGAATTGCAGTCCTATATTCTCGTTAATTCATTGAGCGTTGTTTCGGCTTCTGATAGGGCGTTAATACTTCAAGCCCGAACTGCTGACATATTTGATCCGAACGATTCCGCAGTTCTTCAAAGCTTTTCTCATTTATCTGAATCTTTAATCCCGTTTCGCTGTTCACAGAATTTACATCAAAGTGATTATGCCAATGGTCACGGTCGATATGCGTAGCCACGACTACTTCAAATCCTTCAAAGGCTTTTGCCGTTTCCAAACCTATCTGATGTATCTGCTGAGGAGTTGCTCCGCAATCCGGCTAGAAGGATTGCACATACTGTTTGAAGAACACTCCCTTTGCTTTATTGAAACGATGCTTTGTCGCCAAAAATTCATTGAAAGCGGCTTCTGGAACACAATATTAAGAATTTTGGGTAATCCGTCAACAACTGTTATTTGCTTATTCAATGCCGAGCGTGTGACAAATTCAGTAAAATTCATATTTGCTTTATCCGCTTTTGATTTGATTAAATCGTATTCGTTTTCACGAAATCTCAATGCTACCAGTTTGTTTTTAGTAATTGTTTTGGTTGTAATCCTCTCTCTCTGCAAAATAAGGGGTTTGGGGATTCCCCGACAAGCGTTTGTATATCGGCTGCCGTATTGCGGCGGTCGTATATACAAACAATATGCTTGCCTATCCCAACGGGATAGTATTCTACTGCTATTATTCTGCATCAGCTCCTTTCATCGATATATAAAAATCCCTGCGTAAATACTGTATAGATATACCTTGACAGTATCCTCGCAGGGATTTGTTTTGCGTTTATAGATTTGTCAAAGAGCACTTACAGCAGAGAAAATAATCTGAGCGAGCATTTATTTTACCGGAGATTGCGCCCTGCGTCAAGGCTCATTTCTGAAAAATAGTTACTAAATTTTTATATGATTATTGCATTTTAATATTCAATATGATAGAATAAAATTGCGAAACAAATTTTAATAATTTTGCTGCTTAGTGAGTGTGTATTTTTATCTCGGTAAAAATACAGGCTCTGTTTTCACACACTCTGGCAGCGTTGAAAATTTGTTTCGCAGCAATTGGAGCTATGTATTTTTCGTGCGTGGCTTCGGCTGCGCACTTTTTATTTTGTGGGGGAGATTTTTATGAAAAAAGGTATTAGTGTTTTAGTGAGTATTATGATTATTTTATATTCATTGACTATATCGGGAATTGTAAATACAAATGCAGCAACAAGCAGTAATTGGTCATGGCCTACATACAATCACAATATACAGAACGATTGGCCTAATTATCCTGGTGGAGGTTACCACGCAGGTACTGATTTTCCTGTTCCGCTGAACACGCCTGTTTATTCCTCTTGTGACGGTGAAGTAGTCTCGGTTTTAACTCACACAGGAGATTATGGTAAACATATAAAAATTAAAGCTGTAGTAAGTGGGACTATTGTTTATATTAGGTATGCTCACCTAAATAGTTTTGCTGTAAATGTTGGAGATAAAGTTACCTCAGGACAGCTAATAGCTTATTCAGGGTCAACTGGTAATTCAACAGGACCTCATTTGCATTATGAAGTTAGAAATTCAAACGATTTTTATGGCAATTCTTCAAATCCTACTTTAAATCCGAAATACTATTTACCTGGAACCAGTTTAACCTTTGATTCCCATAAAGAAACTTTTGTAGATTTAGGCACTGATTTTTTTGCTTTAATAATGAACAAAGCAATGTGGAAACCATTAACTGTTGAGCAGAACAAAAATGTAGATATAAAATGTGGTAAATATTATGATTGTCCTGACCAGATTTGGAAATTTGAAAGACAGTCTGATGGTAGTTATAAAATCATAAGTGCATCAAATCAAGATTGTTTAGATGTTGATGGTGCTTCAACATCTCCTGGAGCAAATGTCCAGGCTTTTGTCGATCATGGTCATGATGCTCAACGATGGTATGTTATTGAGCGTAATGGCGGTGTTGTTCTTAAGTCTAAAATATCAAATTGTGTTCTGGAAGTTAACGGAGGAAATGCGACAGATGGAACTAATGTACAGATGAACATAGAAAATGATTCTGATGCTCAAATTTTTTCAATTTATAAGGTTGACTCTAATTCGTTTGCATTAAATATTGGTAATGATTTTACGGCACCAATTTTTAATTTATATCATTGGTTACCAATTGAGAATGATGAAAACAATAATGTTGTTATAGGACACGAAAACGGCACGGCGAATCAGGTTTGGCGATTTTTAAGACAGACTGATGGTTCATATAAAATTGTTTCTTGTTTAGATGGAAAGTGCTTGGATGTTCAAGGTGCATCATACGAAGGTGGAGCAAATGTTCAAGTTTTTACTGACCATTCTCACGATGCGCAAAGATGGTATATTTTCTCTTATAACGGCGGATATATGTTACAGTCAAAACTATCTGGCTTATTTTTAGATTTATATCAATGTATACCTGACGAAGGCAATAACATTGATTTGTGGAGTAGGAATTATAGCAAATCTCAAATTTTTTCATTTTATAACGGAGAAGAATGTAAGTTAAGCTCGCCTGTGTTAAATGTTAATGTTGATTCCAAAAATATTAAATTCTCTTGGAATAATGTTTACGGAGAGAATTATTATAATTTGAGAATTTGGAATGAAAAGCACTGGGAAAATGACAGCTATTTGAATCTTTGGAATATTCCTGCAAATAAAACGGAAACCGACATTCAGCTTCCAGCAGGTAATTTTGAAGCGTATGTGGATACTGGTAATTATTATGATGTAAGGATGAGTAATGTCGTTTCGTTTACAGTAAAACCTAAAATTAATACAAGAATTATGAATAATAAATCAGTAGTTTTTAATTGGGATGAAGTGTTAAAAGCTAAGTCTTATAATCTTGAAATAATAAATAAATCAAACAATGGAGTCATATCTAAAAATAATTTGACTGAAAATAGTTTTATAACATTTCTTGATAGCGGAAAGTACTCTGTTAGAATTATATCGGATAATAATGTTGTATCTGATAGTATGGATTTTGAAATCGAGTATAAAGATCAGTTAATTGGAGATGTAAATAGCGATGGAATAGTAAGCATTGCAGATGCCACCGAACTTCAAAAACATCTTGCAAACATCATAGATTTTGATGATGAACAGCTTGCTGTTGCAGATACAAACGGCGATGGAAGTGTTTCAATAGCAGATGTGACACAAATTCAGAAATATCTTGCACAACTTATTCCTTCGCTCGGTTAATAATTCAAAAATCCTATCAGGCTATTGCAGTCAGATAGGAATTTTTAATACATATCAAATATATTGACAATGATGTTTATATGCGCTAATATTCACTTGATGTGAAAACTTTTTGTGAATACTTTTCCGATGTTTCCGAAAAAAGAAAAGATAAAATTTATATACCCGATAATAATGGATTTTACGAAACTAATAATATGAAATTCAGTCCGAAACCGAATAATGAAGTTCACGATGATAAGCATCTTTGGGACAGAGATTGGGATGTGCAACACAAATTTAAAGAGAAGTTTGTGCTTATATCAACTGAATACGCTTTTACAAGTAAAGAACAATCCGACTGTTTGATTTCAGAATTTCAAAAATTCGGCAAATATAAACTCGCAAAAACTGTTGGACACACTTGGTTTGAGTGCAACGATTCAAGTAATATAATTTCAGCTTTTAACAAAATATTAAAATCTTCACAAAATCATAATAAACGATTTTTACCGGAAAATTTAAAAAACGGTTCTTGTGGTAAGGATAAGGGGATATGAATAAAATTCAGTATTAAAAATTAAAAAGCACAGGCTTTTCAAAATAACGAAAGTCTGTGCTTTTTATTTTCCTGCAACTATTTACTATTTCCTCTAAGCATTACATCGGCGGTGAAGATGCCGTCTTTTTGCGTGAAACGGCAGTAGCCGCCGCCCTTTTCGGCTATGCGGCGGACGGATTGTGTGCCGATGCCTTCGCCGCTGTGTTTGCTTGATTCAAAAATTCCGTTCTTTTCTTTTACAACTCCGTTGTAGAAGTTTTCTACTTTAATAAGCACTACATTATCCGAGTGCATTCTTGCAAACACGGTTATTCGTCGTTTGTCGGGTGCGGTTCGCATACTTGCCTCAAGCGCATTTTCAAGCAAATTAGAGAGCACAAGGCAAATATCAATTTCAGATACGGAAAGTTCTTTTGGAAGTTCGAGCTTGAATACACACGGTATTTCCAAATCTTTATACCTATGATAATAATGCCCCGCTACTCCGTCAATCGCATTGTTTTCGCACAGCTTGAGTTCCGAACTCGGAATACTCTTGCTCATTTTGCTTAAATAATTTTCAAGGTCTGCCCAATCTTTTCGTTTGACAAACGAATTAAGAATCGACAGATGATGCCGCATATCGTGACGGGCATGTCGGGTTTCTTCAATCGCCTTATTAAGCGTGTTGTACTGCTCTTGCTGCATATACAGAATTGTGTTTTCCTGCGTGAGCTTGTGATTGTTATTAAGGCTTTTTGCCATTATGTAAAACAGAGCGTAAAAAAGCAAAAGCAAACCGAGCATCGTACAACAGATTACAATATATCCCTGCATAATTCTTCCTGTATGAAGAATGTTTGGATTCCACGGTATTATAAATATGTTTATAACGATAAAAACAACGGGCAATATCCAGAACACATACCATGTGTGAGCAATGTTATCGTCGTCTATTAGGTCGCATACTGCGTGAGAGGCAGGGTAAAACGCAAGCATTACAAATATCCAGCAAAAAATATTGAAAACAATTCCGCCCGTAAGCCCGAACCAAGGCTCGATATTTTTAGGATAAACTATTGCGTCAATGGCTCGTGTTATGCTTGCAAGGCAGGCATAAACGCCGCACACGGCAAGTGCAATATTTGCGGATTTCAATATAGATGTCCTAAGCGTTGCGCAGTAGGCAATGGTCATAAGCATAAAGGCAGGCAGGATTAAAGAAATTGTTTTTATTTCAAACGAATAACAAAACAGTCCGCCCACTATGCAAAGCATAAGGAGTGTTGACAGCCAAATTGCCGTCAATGCGCCCATTTTTATTTTTAAATGCTCTTTCATAGGCAGGTATGCAAGTAAAGTGCCGGGTATCAGCACGGCAAGCTCAAGCATAGGTCGTAGCATTTCCGTCACAATATCACCTCTTGTTAAAGATAAAATCGGCAAACCGACTTTTTGCAGATTTTGTAAGACTTCGGCTGACCGAAATTCTCACTCCGTTGTTCAGTATAAATTCCGTTCCGTCAAAATCGCTTGCGTAATCAAAATTAATAATTACTCCACGGTTGCACATAAAAAATCTTTCGTCGCTTTCAAGCTGTTTGCCAAACTCCGCAAATGTACTGCGAACCACGGTGGTTGCACAGTCGCTTTTGTATATGTTGATGCAGTGCTTAAAATGTTCGGCGTAGATTATTTCATTCAGCCTGATTCTCTGTGTGCCGCCGATTACTTTTACTTCTATATATTTGTCCGATGACGGCAGGCGGTTTAAAATATCCGTAAATGCAATTTTAAGTTCATCTGTCGTATATGGTTTGACAAGGTAGTCAAATGCCCTTACTTTAAAGCCCTCGAGTGCGTAGTCCGACGAAGTGGTTGTAAAAATCAGGATACATTCCTTATCAAATTCTCTAAGCAGTTTTGAAATTTCTATTCCGTTTTCTTTATCTATGTAAATATCCATAAATGCAACTTCAAATGCTGTTTGCTTTGAGGCATTTATAAAATCAATTCCTTTTTCAAATTCGTATATTTCTCCGTTAATGCTATTATCCGAAAGTAACTTGTTAAGCCTGCTTATCAGCAATTGTCTGTCACTTTTCAGATCGTCAATAACAGCAATGCGCATTGTAATCCCCTCGGTATGATATAACTATATTCAACATTGTACCACATTTTTTTGTAAAAATCTTGTCTTTGCATATCAATTTGTGACGGATTTCTGCAATTCGTGCTATTTGTATAGAATAAACCGCAAAATATAGGTATAATTATAAAAATAAAATATTGTTAAAGAAGGGAAACAAATGAACAAAGCAATCAGACTGACTAAATCGTTCACGGCACTGCTGCTCACAGCGATTATTACGCTCGGCACTTTTGCAGTGACTGCAAATGCGGCAGAGCTAAAAAGTATGGACGCCTCAAAATCGGCAAAGTTTGACACAGCCAAGCTGTATTATATTTATCTTAATTTGCCTGATAAAGACACCGATAAGCCGCTTGCCCGCAACGAGTTCCGTTGGAACATAAACGGTTCAGGATATGGAGCAAATGTAGCTCATCTTGATTATCTCGGCGGTAAGCAATGTAAGATGAAGCTTCAGCAAAAAGATGATTATTACGGTATAAAATGTGATGATTTTAAAAAATGGCTCGATGTTGAACATAAAAAGTCGGAGGTAGGTAATGTTATTCATCAATGGGACGACACATTGAAAAATGATAATCAATATTTCAGATTTGAGCCTGTACCTAACAAAGCAGATACATACTACATAATTGCTAAAATTACCGACCAAAAAAACAACAATCTTTATGTCGGTACGGAGAATAATGCTTATAAACAAGAATCAAAAATTGCATTGACATCTAAAAAAACAGAGTGGGTTGTTAGGGCTACGGATGATGTATCCGATAATTTCGGAGAACAGCAGATTCCCGGCGGTGATTCCAATAAAATAAGGCCGCAGGAAAACGCTCCTGTTTTTATGCTTTATCCAAAAGATTATATCAGTGATGTAAATGTAAATAATGACGCAAAAGTTGAAGGTAATTGCCTGCAGCTTTATTACACCGGCACAACTCCTAAAATTACTGCGGAATGGGTCAGCTCAAGAAGAGCTTACAGACTGAGAAGTTATGATATTAACGAGAATGTTCCGTATAACATTTATGATCCGTCACTCTCGTATGACGCCGTATGGGATGTAGACGGTACGAATAACCCCGATAAGGCTGTTATTCATGTTTGGGAAAATTTAGGCGACAATCATTTGAGTCAGCTTTGGAGATTTATTCCTGTTGATTCCGAGGCTAATGTTTATTACATTTATAATGTAGCCAACAAACTGTATCTTTCGATTGAGGGATATGAAAATAAAAACGATAACAATGATGTAAAACTTATTCTTTCAAAAAAAGCTTTTAAGTGGGATTTGAAATTCCTTAATATGAATTCATTAAATTCATATACTGCCGAAGATGTAAAAAACAAAACCGATAAAGGCTATGCAATAAACAGCGGCAATTGGATGTCACATTTGCCTGATGATATGTATCTTTCAGAGGTTAATATGCCCGGAACGCATGACACAGGCGCAACTTATATGACTGATGTCGCAGAACAGCTTTCAGTCGTATGTTGTCAGCAGCTTTATCCCGACGAACAGCTTAATTCGGGAGTAAGAGCATGGGACATAAGAATTAACAGAAGAAAATCAACTAACGAAGACAGTAATCCTACTATTATTCACGGATTAAATTATTACGACTGCCACAACAGGGACGGCAGTGATATGACTCTGCGTAACATAATGGACACTGCCAAAGATTTTCTTAAAGAACATCCTTACGAAACTGTTGTTATGACTTTGAAGGGAGATTCGGGCGGCAGCGACGAAATTATCGGTGATATTGTTTTAAAGCAATATCTGAATAATAAAAATTATCCGATTTACAAACCGCAGAAAGGCGGAAGTGAGTATTCGCCTAAGCTCAAGGATGTAAGAGGAAAAATTGTGTTTGTTCGCAGACTTGATTTTTCAGACAGTTACATTGAAAAAATGGAAAGCAAAGATTTAGGCTTTTCTGTAATGGACGCTTTCGGTATGGATGCAAGCAGATGGGACGATAATGATTATTCTCTTAATAAAAATGCCGTTCGTGTAGGAAACAGCAATATTTATGTACAGGATAATTACGGCGAGCGCGACGCAGATACAAAACTCCTTTATTTTTACAGCACAATTTCCGATGCTACTACGAATAAATATACCGAGCAAGGAAATTATCTTTTTAACTATTCGGGTGCTAAGGATAATATTAATCAGCCAAGAATAGTAAACAGGTCGCTTATGGAGGACAGCTTTTTGTCACAGCCTGCCACATCAAGCGCTATACAAAGCATCGGTTTTGTTATGGCAAACTATATTGACGCAAAGCTAAGCGAAAGAATTTATATGACAAACTTTGTATCACAACACACTCATACATATAACGAAAAGGGCTTTTGCACAATTTGCGGTCAGTATCAGCCTGCCGTTTATAATAAGAGCACCGATGTGTATACGATAAACAACGCAGGTCAGCTTTTCTGGTTCTCATCACTTGTAAACGGCGACCACAGCTATGCTGATTTTGATAAGCAAAATGCAGGTGCAAACGCAGAACTTGCCGCAAACATTGACCTTGAAAATAAGGAATGGGCGCCTGCCAATAATTATAAAGGCAATTTTAACGGCAAAGGACACAGTATTTTAAATCTTAATATAAGCAAGGCTTCAGATTACACAGGACTTTTCGGTTCTGTAAATGAGGGCAGTGTTTCCGATATTACGGTTTACGGCGACATTACAGTCAAAAATTCCGCAAGTCATATCGGCGGTGTTGTCGGCTACATTAATTTGGGTTCTGTCAAAAATGTAGTTTCTTATGTAAATATAAATAATGACAAATACGGTTCACAGGTAACGCACGCAGGCGGCATTATCGGCTCTATAGGAAATGATAAAACAGATATTGAGAAATGTATGTACTACGGAAACATTCACCTCAATAATTCTTCCGATTGTATCGGCGGCGTAATAGCTTACTCAAACGGCGGCGCAAGAGTTAAAAACTGCGCAAACTCAGGCACAGTTACAGCAACGCAAAGCGGCGCATATGTCGGCGGTATTCTCGGCTACCTTAACAATACAAACCCGACAATCGAAAACTGCTACAATTACACAAAGATAAGCGATAACGGCAGTGGCAGACATTGCGGCGCAATTATCGGTTGGGCAAGGAATTTTAACAAGTCGAATATCGCAAACAATTATTACAACAAAGATACGGGAAACACTCCGTTCGGTACAGACAGCAAGTTGGGGTTATCGGCAAACGAAAAAACAATTTCCGAATTTAAGTGCGGTGAAGTTGCATTTAAACTCAACAACGGTGTTACCGACGGCACACAGGCTTGGTATCAGAACATAGACAACGGTCTTACTCCTGACGATTACCCCGTATTTAACGGCGGTACGGTTTATTATGCGGACTTTGACAATACATATTCAAACTTTGAGAGAACACCCGATGAGTTTGACAAGGACGACGACGGCAACTTTATTATAAAAACCTACAGCGACCTTGTAAAACTTTCACAGGTTGTAAGAACCGATTACAAGCGATACGGCGACAAGAATTATATTCTTGTAAATAATATTTATGCAGATGAAAATTCAAGCTGGGCACAGGGAATCGGCTCTGTTGCTGAAAACAAACCGTTTAACGGCACATTTGACGGCAACGGCTACAGCATAGGCGCACTTAATATTTCCGCAGGCGAATACGGCGGACTGTTTGAATTTATCGGAGAAAAAGGCATTGTAAAAGATTTGTTTGTTTATGACTGCGACTTTAAGGGCAGTGCAAAAACAGGCGGCGGAATTGCGGCTGTAAATGACGGTGTGATTGACCATTGCGTAAGCGGTATAAACGCTGTATCGGGTACAATCTTTATCAAAAATTTAAAAATCAACGCATCGGATCTTAACTCAATTCTTAACGCAGATGTCTGCGGCGGTGTTGCGGGTATTAACAACGGTAAAATTACAGGCACACGAAATTGCTCAATCGTAAAGGGCAACGAGTGCGGCGGTATTTCGGCAATTAACACAGGCGAAATTTACGGTTGTGCAAACACAGGCAAGACAGGACTCGATACTTCAACGGTTGCAGGCGGTTTAGTCGGCAAGAACAGCGGCAAAATCGAAAGCTCCTATAACTGCGGCAATGTACTTTGCAAAATCAATTCTGCAAAGGGTTCGATTGTCGGCTTGAACGGCATTGCAGGAACTGACGGTGTAACAGTCAAGAATGTATTTTACACAGCACAAAATTCACTCAATGCAGTAGGCACGGATTCACAGGCAAAAGCCGACAGTACAAATATTGCATACGAAAGAACGGTTGAAATGGCAAGCGCAAGCCTTGCGGATAAGTTAAATAGTGTTACAGATGACAGCATAAACTTTATTTGCTCTGACTTTAACAGAGGTTATCCGTACATCAAAGGCAGCTTCCTAAAGTACAGCGTTAAATCTGTAGGCAGCGGCATTACTCTTTCGGGCAATATGCACTCGTCACTCAATGTAAGCTACACTGCTTATTCAACAGATGACGAACAGTATAAAAAATTCGAGTCGCTTATTAAGGACGGAAAAATTCTTGATTTTTACAAGGGCACACTTTCAGACAATAACGGAAACTCTGCATTTGCGGAATTTTGGTGTGACAATAATTTAAAACTCACCATGCCGGTAAGCGGCAAAAATATAAGCCTTGCGGTACTTGACGGCGACGGCGGCATAAAATACATAAAGCCCGACTCTTTTGAAAACGGAAAAGCAGTGTTTACATTATCACAGCCGACTGATTTTGCACTTGTGGAAACCTCGTCAAGCGGCGGCAACAACACAGGCAATACACAGATTGACAATACAACAATAAAGACGGGCGCAACCGTGATTTATACAATTTCATTTACGGCAATTATCGCTTTGCTTGCCTTTGCTGTATTGAAGAAAAGAGTACGCATTGAAAAATAAAAAAATATATTGCAATTACAGCGGCACTTATTGCTGTAATCGGAGCGCTAAGTGCAGTATTAATCTACAATAACATAAACTCTCAACCTGCCGCACCCACACAGGGTGTGGTAGGGGAGATACGCACTGATTGGGATACAGGCATAGACGAAAACTCAAAAGGCAGTGACAATACCAAAAAAACAGGCGTGCAGATACCCGGCTACAGCACTGCTGAAATGAATGCGGGCGATACCTCTCTGCACATCAGTATCGGCAATCCAAAGTCAAACACCTGCGGTTTATACGCAACGCTAAGGCTTTCCGACGGAACTGTGCTTTATAAATCGGATTTGCTTGAACCCGGCAGCGGTCTTACAGATGTACCGCTTTCAAAGTCGCTTGAGAAAGGCGAGTATCAAGCAATGGTTTTGTATGACTGTGTAACTCTTGACGATTCGCATCAAAAACTCAATTCGGCGGAATCGGAGTTCACACTCAAAGTTAAGTAAAATACCGATAAATTCGGTAAAAAATACAGAAAGAAGTGTTTATATGAAAAAAGTAAAATTTATATCGGCAATTATGGCGGCTATGCTCGCCGCAACAGGCGTGGTTTCCGTATCGGCGGCAACCCTTACAAACGAAAATCCCGATTCTTCCACAGAAGTTACCGCAAGAATTGAGGGTACACAACCGGGAGATGTAAGCTATGTTATTACAATCCCCGATATGGTTGATTTCGGCACTCTTACACAGCCGCAGACAGATACACAGAGCAACAAGTATCTTAACTTTGATGTGACTGCAACAGAGCTTAAACTTAACGATAACAACTTTGTATCTGTTTATATTAACGGTCAGGACATTGACGATAAGTTCTACATTACACAGAAAGACGCAACCAACCCGTTCAAAATCAAGTATGATATTTATTCGGAAAAAGTAAATGACGATAATGTTGCCGACAAAATCCCTATCAATGACGCAGGTGCTCCGGGTGCAAACGGTTTCCACTTTACAACCTTCAGCGCCAATTCACAGGGTCAGGTTCAGGAATGTACACTTGTACTTAATCAGCAGGCACTCTACGGACAAGACCTTGACGCTATTGCAGGCAATTACAGCGGTACAATGACATTCCACAGCTCAATTGTAACAATATGATTATGAAATGACTGATTTTAAAAAATTGCTTAGCACAATTGCGGTTTGTACGGTGATTGCCGCAGTCTTTATAACGGCTACCGTTTCGGTAACGGCAAGGGATGAGGGCAGTACGCAGATTACGGCTAACATTTTATCGCCGACAACTCAACCGTATTCCACAGTCCCGACCGTACCTGTACAGGATAACACGAGTATGGTAACGGGAACACAAACATATTTGCTGATAGCCTTGCTGTTGTGCATTGCATTGCTTGCATTTGTTATATTATTATTTTTTATTCACAATAAACATATGAGGTAACTATGAAGGTATTTAATTGTATTTTGGGTATTTTGACTGTTCTTGCGTCAATTTATTGCATATTTTATCCCGGACTTACATTTCTTAACATCGGTTGGATTGTAACGATAATTCTCGGATTATGGGGAATTTCCTCAATTGTTTCGTATGCAGCTTCACGCAACGACGGTAATAATAAAGAAAAAGCTTTAATGGGAACTTTAGGTCTTATAGCAGGCATAGCTGCGGCGGTTGTGTCTGCGCTCGCAATGTTTATGCCCGGCATAAGAGTGATGTTTGATATATTAATCCTTGCGATTTTTGCGGTATGGCTTATTGTAGACGGAATCTCCTCTATAGCAACATCATTCAAGGTTAAAAAATCAGGTTCAAGTGTATGGGTACTTCCGCTTATATGCGGAGTGCTCGTACTGCTTGCAGGCATATACGGAATATTTAATCTTATATTCACAGCGCAAACACTCGGACTGTTTATGGGCATTTTGCTTATGACATACGGTATAAGACTGATTCTTTCGGCATTTAAAAATTAATTTGCTATCCACTCATTTCCCTTATATAAAACAACAGCCTCTCGGTGTTTTTTCATCAAGAGGCTGTTGTGCTTTTTATATTTGGTTCTATTGTAAATGTTGGAGTAATATCGGTAAATTATATTTTAGCAGATTGCTTTATCAATCAATTACGCTTTTTCTTTACCCTTATTTGCAAATCTTTTTGACGGTCTGTAGATAATCAACGCTATAAATATCAGCACTGCCGTTGTAGCTAAGCTGACAGGGTAAGCGGTCATTATCGTTACAAAAGTTCTGTTTGCGGGGAATACGGTATTTATCCATATTATTCGCAACACGCATACGCCTACGGTAGTGAGAATTGCAGGAACAAGCGAAAATCCGAATCCTCTTAAGTATCCCGACATTACCTCATACAGCATTGAGAATATGTAAGCTATAAAAATAATTACAAGTCTTGTATAGCCTATTTCTATTACTTCGGGGTTGTTGTTGAATATTGACAGCAAAAATTTTCCTGTTATAAGCACTATAAGTATTGCCGTGCCCGATGCAATTGCGTCTTCGATAAGACAAAGAAAAAGAGTTTTTTTACAACGGTCAATCTTATTTGCGCCAAAGTTTTGTCCTACAAAGGTTGTGCAAGCCTGACTAAACGAGTTCATTACATTATAAGCGATAATCTCTATATTGAATGCCGCACTTGACGCCGCAATTACAACAGTGCCGAGGCTGTTAATCGCACCTTGAATTACAATATTCGCAACCGCAAACACCGCACTCTGTATGCCTGCGGGAAGTCCTATCTGCATAATTTTCGCAAAGACTTTTCCGTCTATTCTTAGCTTTTTAAATTCTACTTTTATGTATTTGTCGCTTTTTACGAGCTTTATATAAAGAATACCTGCGCTCACAACATTTGCAAGCACTGTTGCGGTTGCTACTCCGTTTACCGACATTTTAAGTACGATTACGAAGAACAGATTAAGCAGTACATTCAAAATTCCCGACAGCGTAAGCGCAATAAGCGGCATTTTGGTTTCGCCTATACTTCTGAAAATCGCCGCCTCAAAGTTGTACAGCAGTATGACAGGCATTCCGAGAAAATATATTCGCAAGTACAACAGTGCAAGCTCAAGCACATCGTCGGGTACATTCAGCACCGTAAGCAACGGCTCGGCTATTATTTCGCCGATTATCGCAACCAATACACCGCCGATTACCGACACTACCATAGAAGTGTGCACGGCTTTTTGCACCGTCTGCCTGTCATCTCGTCCTATGGCATTTGCTATTACAACATTTGCGCCGAGCGCTATGCCGATAAATAAGTTCAGTATCAGACCGATAATCGGGCTGTTTGCTCCTACTGCCGCTACCGCTGCGGTTTTGTCGGTTTGTGCAAAGTTGCCTACTATTGCTATATCGGACGCATTAAAAAGCTGTTCGAGTATACCCGTTGCCGCAATCGGCAGGGCAAAAACAGGCAGTTTGTTCCATATACTGCCGTTGAGCATATCAAGTTTTTGCTTTTTTAATTCTTTTTCCATTCAAACCACCTTTTCGTATTCACATAAATTCATACTATATAGATTATATTCCTAATTTTTACAATTTTCAACTGTTAAATGGTTGCATATAGACATAAGGTTTATTATAATATAAGGAAAGAAAAATTATAAAATGAAAAAATGAAATGAACATTTGCATTTATAGGGGTGGCATTATTTATGGAAATGGATAAACTAAAGCCAAAACAAAGTGCTTTTATTACAAGGGTTGGCGGTGACGGAGCATTAAGACACCATTTGCTTGATATGGGACTTACACCCGGCACTGAAATTACTTTGCAGAAAATAGCGCCGATGGGCGATCCGATTCAAATTGAAGTGAGAGGCTATGAGCTTACGCTCCGACTTGATGAGGCTAAGAAAATTGAAATTGAAAACATACACGAACGAAAAGTTGTTGCCGACAGCAAACCGCAAAGGCATAAATCTATTCCGCATCCACGAGTAGGCGAACTTGGCGAGGCAAACGATTATCATATTCACGATGAAAGCAAAGCACTGCCGAAAGACAGCAAACTTACATTTGCGCTTGCAGGAAACCAAAACTGCGGCAAAACCACTTTGTTTAATCAGCTTACGGGCGCTAATCAGCATGTGGGCAATTTTCCGGGTGTTACCGTAGACAGAAAAGACGGCACAATTAAAAATCACCCTGAGGCAACAGTTACCGACTTGCCGGGTATTTACTCATTGTCGCCGTATTCGAGCGAAGAAATAGTTACACGAGATTTCTTGATAAAAGATAAGCCGAGCGGAATTATAAATATTGTAGACGCCTCAAACCTTGAGCGAAATCTATGCCTTACTATGCAGCTTATGGAACTTGGTATTCCTATGGTGCTTGCACTGAATATGATGGACGAGGTGCGAGAAAACGGCGGAAGTATCAGAGTAAACGAGCTTGAGCAAATTCTCGGAATACCTGTTATTCCTATTTCGGCCGTAAAAAATGAGGGTATAGACGAGCTTGTAAGTCACGCACTTCATGTGGCAAGATTTATGGAAAAGCCGGGGCGAATAGATTTTTGCACAGACAGTGTAGATAAAAAAGACCCTGTCGGAGCGGTTCACCGCTGCATACACGCCGTAGTGCATATGATAGAGCCTGAGGCAAAGCAATCGGGACTGCCGCTGCGATTTGCCGCAACAAAGCTGATAGAAAACGATGTGCCTATTGAAAAGCTGCTTAACCTGACCGATGACAAAAAGCAGGCATTTGAGCACATTGTATCCGTAATGGAAGATGAAACGGGACTTGACCGAGAGGCCGCCATTTCAAATATGCGATTCAGCTTTATAGAAAAAATGTGTCAAAAAACAGTTGTCCGTCCGCACGAAAGCAAAGAGCATAAGCGAAGTATGAAAATTGACCGATTGCTTACGGGCAGATATACCGCTATTCCTTGCTTTATTGCAATTATGGCACTCATATTCGTTATGACCTTTAACCTTGTGGGTGCATGGCTCTCTGACCTAATGAGTTTAGGCGTAGATTCTGTTATATCGCTTATAGACAACGCACTCACTGCCGTACAGATTAACCCTGTTGTGCATTCGCTTGTGGTAGACGGCATATGCAACGGTGTGGGCAGTGTAATCAGCTTTTTGCCTACAATCGTAACTCTGTTTTTCTTTTTGTCTATTCTTGAGGATACAGGTTATATGGCAAGGGTTGCCTTTGTAATGGATAAGCTGTTAAGAAAAATAGGACTGTCGGGCAGAAGTTTTGTGCCAATGCTTATAGGCTTTGGCTGTTCTGTTCCTGCAATTATGTCAACACGAACACTCTCAAGCGAAAGAGATAGAAAAATGACAATCCTGCTCACTCCGTTTATGAGTTGCAGTGCAAAACTGCCGATTTATTCGCTGATTATAAGCGTATTTTTCCCAAGGCAGTATCAAGCGCTTGTAATGGTGGGACTATACATATTCGGCATTATTTGTGCCATTATTTATGCTTTGATTTTAAAAAGCACAAAGTTCAAGGGCGAGCCTGTTCCGTTTGTAATGGAGCTGCCTAATTACCGACTTCCATCGGCAAAGAGCGTTGTGCATCTCATTTGGGAAAAGGCAAAGGGATTTATAGAAAAGGCATTTACAATTATTTTTGTAGCGTCAATTATAATTTGGTTTTTGCAGACCTTTGACGCAAGATTTAATGTTGCCGAATCACCCGAACAGAGCCTGCTTGCAATGATTGGCAGCTTGGTTGCTCCTATTTTTGCTCCGCTCGGATTTGGCGATTGGCGAGTATCAACAGCTCTCATTACAGGCTTTACAGCAAAAGAAAGCGTTGTGTCTACACTTACTGTACTTATGGGCGGAGATGCCGAGCTTGTAAGTACATTGTTTACTCCTTTTACCGCCGCTGTATTCCTTCTATTTACTTTGCTTTACACTCCTTGCGTTGCCGCTATTGCAACCGTAAAGCGAGAAATGGGCGGCACGAAGGCGGCTGTCGCAACTGTTATTATTCAGTGCGCAATCGCATGGTGTGTGGCTTTTCTTATTCACGCAGTCGGTCTTGCCTTTGGCTTGGCTTAACGGAGGGCGAATATGGATATACCGAGTATTATAATTTTAGTAATTGTAGCTCTTTTGGTTATTCTCGCCGTAAGAAAAGCTAAAAAGGATAAGATGATTTCAAAGTGTGGCGGTAATTGCTCAGCCTGCACGCTAAAATGCAATAAAAAATAATTTAAGCAAGGCGGTTTAATTTCCGCCTTGCTTTTTTGTGATTACCAAATGGCATAGCAAGCAATTTGAAATAGGCATTAGACATTTGTAAAACAAAGGAGTATAATATAAATACAGTTTAAATACAAGCTGAATTTCTTTGAAAGGTTGATTATAATGAAAAAGTTAATAGCATATTTTTCACCAAGCGGTAACACTAAGGCAATGGCAGAAAAACTTGCAAAGGCAACAGGCGCAGACTTGTTTGAAATCAAGCCGCAGACGCCCTACACAAGAGCCGACCTCGACTGGACAAACAAAAACAGCCGTTCTTCGGTTGAAATGAACGATAAAAGCTATCGTCCGCAGATTGCTCAGCTTCCTAACAGTCTTGCGAATTACGATACAATTTTTATCGGTTTCCCAATCTGGTGGTATGTTGCTCCAACAATTATCAACACATTTGTAGAAAATGTTGACTTAGACGGTAAAAAGGTTATTCCGTTTGCAACTTCCGGCGGCAGCGGAATGGGTAAGACTTTGGCAAATCTAAAGCCGAGCTGCCCGGGCGCAAATTGGGTTGAGGGTAAAGTAATCAACGGTATGAGCGAAAAAGCCCTTGCCGATTGGGCAGAAAAACTTTAATTTAATAAGGTAAAGCTCTATGCATAGGCTGTATGAGTGTTGGTGCGGCGAAGAAAACTATGACGGCGCACGACCGTGTAATTTTGATTGGGTAAAGCACCTTAGAGAGGAATGTGAAAAGTACAATGTCACTTTTTGCTTTATAGAAACGGGTACTGTGTTTATCAAAGACAGCAAAACTTATCTTATGCCGAAAAAACAGCTTCAAAGCAAGATGGCTTATAAATCTAAAATGAATTTAAGCGAAAAACCGATCGAATGGAAACTTTGCGATAACTTCGGTGACAAAATCCCGAAAAATAAGCTCTATGTGCCATTAAGCGAAAATTAAAATACAGATAAATATTTTACATTATGCTTGACAGTGTATGATTATTTTTTATATAATTGTAACAGTTTGTTTTTAGGAGAGTTTCTATGGAAAGAGAAAGTTTTAAGTCACGGCTTGGATTTATTCTTGTAAGTGCGGGCTGTGCAATCGGCATCGGCAATGTTTGGAGATTTCCTTATGTTGCAGGTGAAAACGGCGGCGGTCTTTTTGTTTTGCTCTATCTTATTTTCCTCGTTCTTATGGGTATTCCCGTATTGACAATGGAGCTTGCAGTGGGCAGAGCAAGCCGAAAAAGCGCCGTGCTCGGCTACAAAAAACTTGAAAAGCCAAAAAGCAAATGGCATATTCACGGTTGGTTCTGTATGCTTGGCTGTTATCTGCTGATGATGTACTACACAACCGTTTCGGGGTGGATGACAAGCTATTTTTACAAATTTGCAACAGGCACTTTTGAAAGCGGAATGACCTCTGAGCAAGTCAGCGGTGTATTCTCTCAGTTGCAGTCAAACCCGATTGAAATGGTTATATGGATGGCTATTATTACCATACTCGGCTTTTTGGTGTGCAGCAGAGGTATTCAAAAGGGAATAGAAAAGGTGAGCAAGGTTATGATGATTGCTTTGCTCGTGCTCATTCTCGCACTTGCCGTAAACAGCATTTTGCTTAGCGGTGCAGGCGAGGGACTTAAGTTTTATCTTGTTCCCGATTTTGAAAAAGTATCCGAAATAGGTATCGGCAACATTGTTTCCGCCGCTATGAATCAGAGCTTCTTTACTTTGAGCCTCGGTATTGCGGCTATGGAAATTTTCGGAAGTTATATGTCAAAGGACGATACTCTTCCGGGCGAGTCCGTGAAAATCTGCGCACTCGATACTTTTGTGGCAATTATGGCGGGACTTATTATTTTCCCTGCGTGTTTCTCATACGGAGTTGAGCCTGACCAAGGCCCTGCACTCATATTTATTACTCTGCCGAATGTCTTTGTAAATATGGCAGGCGGAAGAATTTGGGGCACACTGTTCTTTTTGTTTATGACTTTTGCGTGTTTTTCAACTATCATTGCCGTTTTTGAGAATATCATTTCGTTCTGCATTGATATGTTCGGCATCAGCCGTAAGAAGTCGGTAGTCATAAATGCTGTTATTATCCTGATTGCAAGCCTGCCTTGCGTTTTCGGATTTAATATTTGGAGCGGTTTTGAGCTGTTTGGTCAGAATGTTCTCGGTATGGAGGACTTCCTTGTAAGCAATATTTTGTTGCCTGTCGGCTCGCTTATTTATCTGCTGTTCTGCGTTACAAAATTCGGTTGGGGATTTGACAATTACCTTACTGAATGTAATACGGGCAAGGGTATGAAATTTGCAAGATTTTTAAAGCCTTATTTCCAATTCGTACTCCCGATTCTTGTGCTTATTGTACTTGTACAGGGCTTTATAAAATAATTTAAAATCAAATCTCCCGATATTGCATTAATCTTGCGTATCGGGAGATTTTTTTGTCTGAACATTGAGTTAAACCGTAATTCTAAAATTTTCAAAAATATTTTCAGAAAAATTATTGCAATTAGTGCAACTTTTACCTTTTTTGCAATGTAATTGAGGTGATAATTTTGAAAAACATTAAAAACTTTTTTACATTACCAAACGAGGTTTTCTGCCTTATGCTCACTCCGTCCGAGCTTGCCGTTCTAAGCTATCTTGTGCGTTGCAGTGACGATACAGGCATTTGCTATCCGTCTATTCATACAATTGCAACAGCTTGCGCAATGTCAGACAATACAGTACGCAAGTGTGTGCGAAAACTTGAGGACAGAGAGATTATCTCAAAGTCCGGCGGCTTTCGTGCGAGCAAATTCGGCAAGGAGCAGAACACTTCTTTTATATATGAACTCAACCCGAGTTTTTACAACGAAGGTTTTGCAAGAGCAAATCTTGTGGATTATTTTACAAAGAGAAACGCTCAACCTTAAAAAATCAATGCAGTAGGGTGCTTAAAATATTGAGGATAACCGCTTTATTTTTTGCACCTGCCTGCTTCATAATCTGAACCCTAATAAAACTAAATAAAGAAAACTTATTAAAAAATACTAACCGAACATTCGCAGTCGGTCGCCGATTGTGAGTGCTTTTTGTATTTTCTCCGTTTAAGTATTTTTACTGCAATATAACAGTGAATTTTATATGCTGAAAAGCATTATTTTTAAAAAATTGAGTAAACTTTTTTTGTTTTTGGGAGGATAATTTAGCGTTAGCTAAATTTCAATGCCCGACCGACACTCCGCTAAACCATAATTTACTAATGCTGACATTCAGAACAGAACGCAAAAAGCAAAAAAATAAAAACCACTGCAAAAATGCAGCAGTCTTTAAAAATATGACTGTATCTGTAAGCCGGGTTCTGTCGTGAACAGCTATCTATCTTGGCAGCCCGTTGCCGGAACTGCTCAATGCCACCTCCTAAGGACACGCCGAGCAAGCGTATAATGTCCTACCACGGTGTTGCTTCAAATAGGGTTTACACGGCAGATAACTCTCGCTATCTCCGGTGAGCTCTTACCTCACCTTTCCATCCTTACCACAAAAGTGGCGGTAATTTTCTGTTGCACTATCCCTGGAGTCGCCTCCGGCGGCCGTTAGCCGTTATTTTTGCTCTATGAAGCCCGGACTTTCCTCGCAAAACGCCTTTCGGCAATTTCCCGCAGCTGTTCAATACACTCACATCTATAATACTATATGATTTTTTGCAAAATGTCAACTTAAATTTTCATAAAATAGCTTGATATATCCGATTTTTCAGTTTATAATAAATAAAGATTTGTAACAAAGGAGAGTTTATAATGGACATAAGACAGAAATCACTCGAAAAGCATTACGAATGGAACGGTAAAATCGAGGTAGTATCAAGAGTTCCTATTTCTAATGCCGAGGATTTATCTCTTGCATATACACCGGGTGTTGCCGAGCCTTGCCTTGAAATTCAGAAAGATTACGACAAGTCTTTTGAGCTTACAAGAAGAAACAATCTTGTTGCAGTAGTAACAGACGGTACAGCGGTTCTCGGTCTTGGCGACATCGGCCCCGAGGCAGGTATGCCTGTTATGGAGGGCAAATGCGCTCTCTTTAAAGAGTTCGGCGATGTTGACGCATTTCCTATCTGCGTAAGAAGTAAAGATGTTGACGAAATCGTAAATGCAATTTACCTTATCAGCGGTTCATTCGGCGGTATTAACCTTGAGGATATTGCCGCTCCCCGTTGCTTTGAAATTGAGAAAAAACTTAAGGAAAAGTGCGATATTCCTATTTTCCACGATGACCAGCACGGTACAGCCGTAATCGTTGCCGCAGGACTTATCAATTCTTTAAAGCTTGTAGGCAAAAAGTTTGAGGACATAAAGGTTGTTATGAACGGCGCAGGCGCAGCAGGCATTGCCATTGCCAAGCACCTCCTCAATATGGGCGTTAAGAACATTACTCTTTGCGACAGTAAGGGTATCATCTGCAAGGGTGACGAAAGACTTAATGCCGTTAAGCGTGAAATGGCAGAGATTACAAACCTTGAGCATATGACAGGCACACTCGCAGACGCTATGAAGGGCGCAGATGTATTTCTCGGTATTTCAGCCGCAGGCTGTGTAAGCGAAGAAATGGTTGCATCTATGGCTAAAGACCCAATCCTCTTTGCTATGGCTAATCCTACTCCTGAAATTATGCCTGACCTTGCCAAGAAAGCAGGTGCTGCCGTTGTAGGTACAGGCAGAAGTGACTTCCCGAACCAGATTAACAATGTTCTCGCTTTCCCGGGCATTTTCAGAGGTGCTCTTGATTGCCGTGCAAGCGACATCAACGAAGAGATGAAAGTTGCCGCTTCATTTGCAATCGCTTCACTCGTAAGCGACAGTGAGCTTAATGCCGACTACATTCTTCCGGAGGCTTTCGATAAGAGAATCGGTAAGACTGTTGCCGAGGCTGTTAAAAAAGCCGCTATCGAAACAGGCGTTGCAAGAATTTGATAAATGTATAAATTTTCGGGGCTGTCGAAAGGCAGTCCCTTTTGTATTTGAATTTTTTGTAATTATATAGTATAATAGATGTATTAAGACAAAAAGTTGGTGTATAGCTTGATAATTCACGATATTTCAAGGGATATTCTCACAAGCAAGGTC
>OHJN01000171.1_pt1 | contig 40518 bp, 35 predicted proteins | sample 1568531 | NCBI WGS metagenome assembly OHJN01 (sample SAMEA3879594, study PRJEB24766) | human gut metagenome | biome: human-associated habitat; feature: feces | place: USA | collected 1985/1987
GTCCTCTTTCCACCCGGGAAGAGCTGAAAAAAATCATGCGCTTCTGGCTTTCCATGGGCTGTGACGGCTTCCGTGTAGATATGGCAGATTCACTTGTAAAGCATGATGATGCGAACAAGAGCGGAACAGTTGCCGTATGGCAGGACATTCTCGGCGATATACACGCTGAGTACCCTGAGTCAGCATTTGTATCTGAGTGGGGAAAGGCTGAACAGTCAATCAAGGCCGGCTTCGACATGGACTTCTATCTCGACTGGATGGGCAACGGATATAACTCTCTGGTAAGAGATTACGAAGCTCACCTGAATGCATTTGCATCTCTTCCAGAGTCACTTGACGACAGCACGGAGAACAACAGCTTCTTCAAGGCTGACAGCAAAGGAACCTGCGACCACTTCATTGATGAATACATGGGAAGATACGAGCAGATAAAGGACAAGGGTGCTATAGCCCTCATCACAGGAAATCACGACACTACACGTATCAGCTACGGACTCTCGGAGGATGAGTTAAAGCTTGCCTACGCATTCTTCCTGACAATGCCTGGCAATCCATTCATCTACTATGGCGATGAGATTGCTATGAAATTCAGAAGCATGGCAAGCAAGGAGGGCGGATTCACCAGAACCGGCTCAAGAACTCCTATGCAGTGGACAAACGGTGACAACATGGGCTTCTCATCAGCGCCTGCCGACAAGCTCTATCTGCCGGTTGATCCTGCAGAAAATGCCGCAAATGTTGAGGCTTCCGAGGCAGATCAGAACTCCCTGCTCAATACAGTGAAGGCCCTCACTTCTCTCAGACGTTCACAGGCCGATCTGCTGGACAAGAGCAACCTTGAGATCATCAGCAGAAAGCCACTGGTATACAAGAGAGGGAATCTACTCCTTGCAGTGAACCCTAAGAATACAGACACCCAGTCAAGGAAGCTTGCTGAGCTGACTGGTGACGCAAAGGTTATCTATTCTATAGCAATAAACGGCACACAGCCAGGTATCGCTGACGGAGTTATCACTCTTCCGGCACAGAGCTTTGTTGTGATAAGCTGCTAATTAGGAGCAATATATAACAACTCAATAACCATATAAAAAGGTCATCACATAATATGGCAATCATCCATACGGATTTCATTCCAAATGTGGGTTGCTCATATTATGCGATGGCCTCTTTTTATCTTCTTCCCTGTGGTCATCTCCCCAAACTTGTGGTAATATTTAATGGATTATATGCTCATGTGTCACGACAGAATAAGTGCACATGACATACAGGATTATAAAGGAGAACAAGATTATGAACATGCAGGAAGCTACAAGCATCATGAAGGCTGACAGCTACAAAATGGCTGCACTTTCAGAAGATACAAGAAACAATATACTGGTACATGTAAAGGACGCACTCATCGCACATAAGGATGAGATATTTGCGGCAAATGCAAAGGACATGGCTGCTGCCGAGGAGAACGGGATCGCAGCATCAGTCAAGAAGAGACTGAAGTTCGACGAGCACAAGCTTGCTGACGTGACAAATGGAATCGATGAGCTCATAAAGCTCCCTGACCCGGTTGGACAGATCCAGCTCAAGAGAGAGCTTGACGAGGGGCTGGTCCTTCAGAGAGTCTCCTGCCCTATCGGTGTCATCGGAATCATATTCGAGGCAAGACCGGATGCGCTGGTCCAGATATCATCATTGTGCATCAAGAGCGGCAACTGCGCAGTACTCAAGGGTGGCAAGGAAACTGCCAACACCAACAAGGCTCTCTTCGATGTGATCTACAGCACAGCCGTTGCAAACGGAGCACCAGAGGGCTGCATGCTCCAGGCAAGCCAGCACAACGAGATCGATGAGCTTCTGTCATGCAACAAGTCCGTTGACCTGCTCATACCTAGAGGCTCAAATGCATTTGTGCAGTATATAATGAACAACACCAAGATTCCTGTCATGGGACACGCAGACGGAATCTGCCACACATACATAGACAAGGATGCAGATATAGAGAAGGCTATCCCTATCATCATAGACGCCAAGACACAGTACACCGCTGCCTGCAACGCAACGGAGACACTTCTCATCCACAGGGATGTGGCAAATGAAATGCTTCCAGTCATGGCTAAAGCTCTCAGGGAGAATGGTGTAAAGCTACGCGGAACCGCAGAGGCAGCGGAGATCATCAAACGGGCATACACAGCTGACGGTCAGGCCAATGGTTCACATACGAATGCCGCAACTGACAGCCAGAACGTTTTTGAGATCATGGGAGACGACGATTTCAATACCGAGTATCTTGACCTGGTGCTCTCAGTCAAGATCGTGAACGATGTGCAGGAGGCGATCTCACACATCAACCACTTTGGTTCACATCACACTGACTGTATCGTGACTGAGAATAACGAGACCGCCGCCCTCTTCATGCAGCTTGTCGATTCGGCCGGAGTATACCAGAACTGCTCCACAAGATTTGCCGATGGATTCAGATACGGATTTGGCGCAGAGGTCGGAATCAGCACAAGCAAGATCCATGCAAGAGGCCCTGTAGGACTTGAGGGACTTGTAACCTACAAATACAAGCTTTACGGACATGGACAGATAGTTGATGACTACGCAACCGGAAAGAAGCAGTTCCATTTCAAAGACCTGTAGAATAATAAACGATCATCAGCGGGGACTCTCTCATGTACATCAGTCCTCGCTGATGCATTTACTATATAAATAGGAATTACATAAAAATGAAAACAATACTGAAAATATTCAAAAACGACCTGATCGGTATCAAAAAAAGTATACTCACAATAGTTCTCGCCGTTGGACTGTGCATACTGCCTGCGCTGTATGCATGGTTCAACATATTTGCAAACTGGGATCCATATGCCAATACCGGCAATATCAATATCGCCGTCGTCAACCTGGACAAGGGCTACACAGATGCGGACGGCAACGAGATGAACATGGGCCAGTCAGTGGTCGATAAGCTGAAAAGCCAGACCAGTATCGGCTGGGTATTTCCGGAATCTGAAAAGTCCGCCATCGGCGGTGTGAAATCAGGCACCTACTATGCCGCCGTCGTCATTGATGAGGATTTCTCCTACAACATGTTCAATGCCCTGACGGACAACTTCGTAAATCCAAGCTTCACCTACTATGAAAATGAGAAGAAAAATGCCGTGGCACCTAAGATAACCGACACTGCAGTCTCAACGCTCAAGACAAGCATCAACGAGACCTACGTCAAGGCGATATCGCAGAAGCTTATCACTGCCATTGACGACTCCGACACAGATCTGTCGAAGGATCTCAAGGGAACGGATTTCATCACAGCACTCAAGACCGTCGATGACAATCTCGCCGGATACCAGAAAACCATAGATTCCATAATCAAGGCAAATAACAAACTCAAGACCAGCACAAAGCTCAAGGACGCAACTGACAAGAGCAGCAAGCTTCTGTCCGATGCGGGTTCCGCCATTGATTCAAGCATGTCCGATATAGACTCAGTGGGCTCAACCTACTACACTGTCAGGAATTCTCTTCAGGATCAGATTGACAGCATCGCGCAGGACATACAGAATCTGAAAAGCTCTGCAAAGCTTATCCATATGAAGGATGATGCAGAGAACATATCTGCCGATCTTGAGAATATCAAGGCAGATGCAGACAAACTTCAGCAAAAGATCGATGCAGTCGATGAATATATCAAATCTCTTGACATAAGCAACACGAATGAGGTTTCAGATGCACTCAACAAGCTTGACAAGCTGAAAACAGAGGTTAAGAAGATTTCCTCCCTCACCGCTGACACCATCGATAGTCTGGATATATCTGCGATCACAAATGCAGAAAATGCCGTATCAGATAAGCTCGACCAGATCATCGACTCTGTCTCAGACATAGATGACACATTTACCAGCCAGGTCATTCCTGACATGGACAACATTATCCTGAACATCAAAAATGCACTGAAAAACGCTCAGGATCTGTTAAATACCCTGAATTCTACCATCAGCAGTGCAAGCTCTGTATTTGACAATTATAAGGTGACTATTGCATCAATGAACACCAGTCTCACAGACCTCTCCGATCTCATAAGTGGTATACGTGACAAGGTCCAGACCGCCACAGACGAGATCAACAAGGCCGCCGACAGCGAGGTGACCGACATGATCATCGCCTTCCTCAACGGAGACTCAGAGGCGCTAGCGTCATTCCTGTCAAAGCCTGTTGCTGTCGAGGAACATTACTACTACAGCATTGCCAACTACGGCTCGTCCATGGCACCATTTTACTCAGTGCTTGCCATCTGGGTCGGAATGACAATTCTCGTCTCCCTCATGAAGGTGCATGTGAAGGATGCGGACTATCTGAAGGATGCCAGACCACACCAGTTGTTCTTTGGAAGATACCTTATTTTCTTCCTGTTGTCTCAGCTTCAGGTTCTGGTCATAGTGCTTGGAGATCTGTTCCTGCTGAAGATACAGTGTCTGCACCCATTTGCATTCTGGGCAACTGCGGCACTCACAGGGCTGACATTTTCAATATTGATATATTCACTCACCATATCATTTGGCGACATAGGCAAGGCCCTCGCTGTTGTGATCATGGTGCTGCAGATAGCGGGGAGCGGTGGAACCTACCCTATAGAGGCTCTTCCGAACTTCTTCAGACAGGTGTACATATTCTTCCCATTCCCATATGCGATAAATGCAATGCGTGAATGTATTGGCGGAATGTATCACGCAGACCTGTTCAAATATCTGCTTGAATTGTCAATTTTCATTGTGGTTGCACTGGTCATAGGACTTATAATCAGAAAACCATTTATCCATATCATGCACTTCATCGAGAAACGTATGGAAGATACGGATATGATGTAATGCAAATAAGGAGGAACACCCATGAACGAAGATACAAATTCAAATACAACCAGCACCGAGCCATCTGACATAAAGTCCCAGGTGCTTGCATTCAGAGACAATGCCCATGCAGCAAATGTAAAAAAGCTGAAGGCGGGTATTAAGTGTATATTCACTGTTCCCGCATGCTTCCTTATCCTGCTCTTTCTGACCGGCAGCTCCAAGATCATATTTCTTGTTCTGTGGATCGCCAGCCTGTTCATAATCGCGGCGTATCTGATACATGTGGAATACTCGGATTACAAGGTACAGGAGATGGTTAACTCGCTTCAGATACGGAAGATAATATTGACGGTCTCATCGACATCAACAGCATATATACAAAAGTCGCTGCACCGAAGAAGAAGCTGGACGACATAATAACAAATGTAAAAACAGACATTCAGACACAGATCACCGCCGTGCAGGACAAGGTGGCTGAGATGGCTGAGGCTGTGCAGAATGATCAGAGTGTGTCTGTGCAGTCTGATGAGCAAAACGAGACAGTTCAGACAGATGAACATGGCGACTCGGTTCAGACGGATGAACAGGATGAAGCCACAAAAAACACAGAAGCTGACAAGGAGGAATTATCATGAAAAACATTTGGCGTGTATACATATCTGATCTGCGCAGGATCACCACAAATGTTGTCGCACTGTCCATAGTCATGGGTCTGTGCATAATTCCTTCCCTGTATGCGTGGTTCAACATCCTGTCAAACTGGGATCCGTATGGAGAGTCCGCCACCTCACTCATGAAGATCTCCGTCTACTCTGAGGATGAGGGAATCGAGATGAGCGGAATAAATCTGACCATCGGAGACATGGTGATCGAAAGTCTTGAAAACAACAACACTATCGACTGGACATTTGCCGATAATAAAGATGAGGCACTTGAACTCATCGCCAGCGGGGAATGTTATGCCGGAATAATCATACCAAAGGACTTCACGGCGAACATGCTCAGCATACTAAATGGCAACATCGTCAATCCCAATATCGAATACTACGAGAACAGCAAGAAGAACGCCATTGCCACCAAGATAACCGGCAAGGTCAAGACGACCGTCCAAAACGAGATAAACACAAAGATCATAAGCACGCTGACCGAGGTATTTGCAAATGCCGGAGATTTCATTTCCGGAAATAACATAGACGGTTCAGACCTCGTTGCCGGTCTTGAGAGCAAACTGGAACAGATCTCATCCACGCTGGACAATTACGTCTATATGCTGAATACATTTTCACTGCTCACAGAGTCTGCATCAGATGCCATCGATACCACTCAGCTTCTGTTTCCAAGCATAGACAGCATGGCACAGAGCGGCTCAAGCAGTCTTGGAAATCTGAGTGACAGCGCAGGCATAAGCAGCGACGTTGCAGACACCTCGATATCACTGCTGAACACAGGTCTCGACATGATCTCTGACAGGCTTACAGAGCTTGGTAAAACCGTGGACAGCCTCTCAAGAACCCACGATATCGGATCAGTGTCAATCGAAACTGACCTCAATGGTTCCCTTGGCACCAATGTTCTGGACACAATAAACCGATTGATCGAAGCCCAGTCACCTATAGTATCGGATGCCAAACTTCAGTTTGAAAATCTGAACGAAGACTTAGCAAAGCTTGTATCCGACACAAGCCTGTCGGACGAAGAATTTGCATCACTGAAAAAAGCGGTATCGTCCGACATAAAGAAGTGTACAAATGACATTGCTTCAGTGAAGGATCTCATAAATAACGAACTTTCGCCTGAACTGAAATCTTCGTTAGAGAATATCCAGTCATCTCTGGCGCAGGCACAGACCGTGCTGGCAAATGTTCCGGGAAACTTCAACGATATCAGCAAGTCCCTGACCGAGTATCAGGACATTCTGAAGGACGGAACCGCAGACATCGCGGGAACGATCAAATGTCTGAAGGATCTCAAAGAAAACATAGACAAGATCAAGGCCGACATACAGACGATCACGTCTAACAGCAGCTACCAGGATTTCATAAATGCCATCAAGGACAATCCACAGGTGATAGTGAATTTCATCTCATCACCGGTACAGATGAACACAGTTGCTGTATACGAGATATCCAACTACGGATCAGCCATGGCACCATTCTACACGGTCCTGGCACTGTGGGTCGGTGCTCTCATACTTGTGGCACTCATACACGTTAAGGTCAAGGACAATGAAGAGCTTGAGGGCGTGAAGCCTTACCAGAAGTTCTTCGGAAGATATCTTAACTTCTTCGTCATCGGACAGGTCCAGACAATCATAACCGTTATGGGCGATCTGCTCTACGTGGGAATACAGTGCAAACATCCGATAGCATTTGCACTTGCTGCCATGATGACGAGCTTTGTATTTACATTCCTGATCTACTCTCTCACCGTGGCATTTGGCAATATCGGTGAGGCCATCGCAGTTGTCATCATGGTCATACAGGTTGCCGGAGCAGGCGGTACTTTCCCGGTGGAAGTGCTCCCATCAGTGTACCAGTACCTTTACAAATTCATGCCGTTCTCATACTGCATGAACGCCCTCAGGGAATGTGTCGCCGGAATGTATCAACACACCTACGGCAAATGTCTTGCCACCCTGCTGATATATGTTGCGATCTCAGCGGTCATCGGACTACTGCTCGCAAAGCCTTGCGCAAAGCTTCTTGACAAGCTGGAGCACAGCAAGGAGAAATCCGGATTATTTATATAGTTAACGACTCAGGTAATTACTGTTTTTGACTGTTGCAATTTACGCCCATCTGCACTGTGTAATTTCACTGACAGGACTGTATCCGTATGAAGCTGTGGTTGTGAGGATATAATATGTGATTGACAGCGTTATTTAACTCCACATTCGGGTGATATGTCACCTCCCTAGGATTTTCTTATTTTGAGATAATTTGCTCGTCATTAGCACAAAAATATCTCTAAAATGATTATTTGCATGAAAAAAGGATAAAATTCCCTTGCTTTGTCCCAAATATCACTTTTCAGGACATTTGGCGAGAATTTTATCCTTTTTACACATGTAATCATGCTAAAAGTTATAATATTTCTTACTTGAAAAGATTGTCGTTCTCAAAATAGTCAATCTTCATAGCACGGCGCACATCTGCAAGCGTCTCTGCTGCCTTTGCTCTGGCAACCTCACTGCCACTCTTTAAGATGTCGTATACATCCTGTGGTCTCTTCTCCCACATCTGACGGCGCTCTCTGATAGGCGCAAGCTCAGCCTGAAGAACATTGTTCAGGAACTTCTTGACCTTTACATCACCGAGGCCACCTCTGGTGTAGTGCTCCTTGAGCTCATCCATACCACTGTAGTCTGGAAGGAACTCCTCAAAGTACTCTGGCTTGCTGAATGCATCAAGATATGTAAATACTGAATTGCCCTCGATCTGACCAGGATCCTCTACACGGATGTGGTTTGGATCTGTGTACATGGACATAACCTTCTTCTTGATATCTGCAGGATCCTCTGACAGGTAGATACAGTTTCCAAGTGACTTACTCATCTTGGCCTTACCATCTGTACCTGGAAGTCTGAGACATGCCTCATTGTCAGGAAGAACGATCTTTGGATCAACAAGTGTCTCACCGTATACCGAATTGAACTTGTGAACGATCTCCTTACACTGCTCGATCATAGGCATCTGATCCTCTCCAACAGGAACCTCTGTGGCCTTGAATGCTGTGATATCTGCAGCCTGGCTGATAGGATAACAGAAGAATCCAACAGGGATACTTGCCTCGAAGTTTCTCATCTTGATCTCTGCCTTAACGGTAGGATTTCTCTGGACTCTTGCCACTGTTACAAGGTTCATATAGTAGAATGTGAGCTCTGTGAGCTCTGGTACCATTGACTGGATGAATATAGTAGACTTCTCAGGATCTATGCCACAGGCAAGATAATCCAAAGCAACCTGCATAATGTTCTGTCTGACCTTCTCAGGATGCTCTGCGTTGTCTGTAAGCGCCTGCGCATCAGCCACCATGATGTAAATCTCATCATACTTTCCTGAATTCTGAAGATCGACTCTTCTCTTAAGTGATCCTACATAATGTCCCACATGAAGACGGCCCGTAGGACGGTCGCCTGTTAATATTACCTGTTTCATAACCTTCTCCTTTATATTGTATCTTTTATACCTGTCATTTATATATCTTTTTATAATCAGTCAGCTTATTTTTTACCCACTGCCAGCCTCACCGATTACTCGGCCAGCAGCTTACTCAGCTCATACTGGAAGGAATCGATCTGATTGTTCTGTATATCAATTGCCTCTTTTATATCATAGTCTATAAGTATATCGTTCTTGATAGCTATCATACGATTTGCCTTGTCCTTCTTGAGTACATCAACGGCATACGCACCCATGAGTGAGCCATACATCCTGTCCTTTGCCGTTGGCTGTCCGCCTCTCTGTATATAGCCAAGCACCGATACCCTCGACTCTATACCAGTCTTATCAAGAATCATCTGTGCAAGCTCTGGAGCATCTGTAACACCCTCGGCCACAACCACCAGATAGCTGTTTCTTCCGTCAGCATGCTTTGCCTTTATCGTATCTATGATACTGTCATAGTCACCATCCCATTTTTCAGGAATTATGATGGCATCAGCTGATGTCGCCATGCCTGCCCAGAGCGCTATATAGCCTCTCTTTCGTCCCATGACCTCCACGACGCTGCATCGTCCGTGGGAAACCGATGAATCTCTTATCCTGTCAATGGCCTCCATGGCTGTATTCGCCGCTGTGTCAAATCCCAGCGTATACTCAGAACATGCAACATCTCTGTCTATTGTTCCAGGGATGCAGATGGTATTGATACCCTCATTCTGAAATGCTATGGCTCCACGGAGTGTTCCATCCCCACCGATGGCAACAAGCGCATCTACATCGTGATCTCGCAGATTCTTTGCCGCCTGCTCGCGGTATTTTTTCTGTAGGAATCGCTCGCTTCTGCTGGTGAAAAGTATCGTTCCACCCTGATTGTTTATGTTCCTGACGTCCGCCAGGCCGAGCGGCTGTGTCTCCCAGTCGATAAGTCCCTCGTAACCACGCATCACTCCGACTATCTCTATTCCACTGTTGATGGCCGATACAACCACAGCCCTAACAGCTGAATTCATGCCCGGAGCATCTCCTCCGCTGGTCAGAACCGCTATCTTTCGTATGTCACTCATTTGTATGTCCTCTAATTATTTTTATACTGAAGCTCCTGCTTCTTGGCAGTAACCCTTGTATCCTTCTCTACTGAGTTGGTGATAAATGTATTACCACCCACAACAACGTTGTCCTCGATGATAGTCTCGCCTCCAAGGATGGACGCGCCTGAATAGATGGTTACATTGTCACCGATGGTTGGATGCCTCTTGGCCCCCTTGAGCTTCTGACCTCCCTGTGTAGAGAGTCCTCCAAGTGTCACGCCCTGATATATCTTCACATGCTCGCCGATAATAGTCGTCTCGCCGATAACGATTCCCGTACCATGGTCAATAAAGAAATACTTTCCTATGGTGGCGCCCGGATGAATATCTATTCCGGTCACGCTGTGGGCGTGCTCAGTCATGATCCTTGGTATCATCGGCACATCCAGCAGACAAAGCTCATGTGCCATACGGTATACAGATATGGCATACAGTCCAGGGTATGAAAGTATGACCTCATCCTTGCTGCCCGCAGCAGGATCTCCGTCAAATGCCGCCTGGATATCAGTCTCAAGATAGTCTCTTATCTGAGGTATCTTATCCATGAATTCATATGTTATATCCATCGCCTTATCCTCAAGCTCAGCATCTGTGAGCTCAGGAAACTTTTTGCAATACCTGAGAACTATCATGATCTGTTTCTTCAGATGGAATATTACATCCTCTATGATAACAGACATGTTATTCTTCAGACTGTATATCTTATACAGCTTGTCGCTGTAATAACCCGGATACAGAATCTTCATGAGTTTGTCGATCACATCGATAATGGCTGTCTTATCCGGCTCGTTGCACAGATCCGTCTTGTTGATGGCTCTGTCATCGCCGAAATCATCCAATATCCTCTGCACGATTCCCTCAATTCTCTGTTTATCTGATCTATCCATTACTTATTCAGATCCTTTCTAATAATATCTCCCAATATCACCTGCCCAGACAAAATCTGCCGCGATGATATCTTCATATTATAATATGTGCTTACGTCGATAAACACACAGCTATTCTAACAAATTATGCACGTTCATTCAATAGTGGGATTCTGCGTACAAATTATCCGCAATCCGATTGCAGAGATTACTGCTAAAAACAATCAACCAAAAATGATTATCTACATTATGCGCAGCATAACCATATAGCTCACAGTCCCCAGCAGAATACTTAACAGCGTATTGTGCTTCCATTTGTACGTTCCGCCTGTCACCAGCACGCCGACAAGACTCGGTATTCCAGTTGCCACTGGAGCCGACACAGCCCCCTTCAGGCAGTACACTATGAGCACCGCCATGATGGTCGCCGGAAGCACCCTTCCAAGTTTCACCAGCATCTCCGGCATCTGTCTTTTTCCATTAAATATGACAAATGGAAGTGCCCTCAGTGCAAATGTTACAACTGCCGACACCGCAATTCCTATTAATATGTATCTTGTATTCATAATAGTTTCCTGTTCTTTCTATATATCATATCCTGTTTTTTATAATTGCTCTTCTATTATTATTCGTATCGTTCCGACCGCTTATGTGACAGATCTGATAAAAAAAGCTTCTGTGAATACACCGTGAATAATGCTGTCTCATTTTCTCCTCGTATTCCACACCACAAGCACCGCTGACGCTATGAGCAGTGACGGCAAAAGGAAATACTGCTGTCCAACTACCAACAAGCATAAAACCGCTATCACAATTCCTGCAATCGCCGGAATATGGCTCTCCGCCTTCTCCCACTGATCGATAAATATGATGACAAACAGTGCCGTCATGCAGAAATCAATCCCCGTCATATCAAACGGAATAATCTGACCCAGGATCCCCCCGGCAACCGCACCAACCATCCAGTAACACCTCGACAAAAAAGCCACCCAGAACATGATACTCTGATTCTCTTTACCGGTATCCGGCAGGGTACAGTTCACGGCGTAGGTCTCATCCGTCATTGTATGTATCATATATAACTTCCGCTTTCCCATGTGGTTGAACTCATCCACAAATGTCAGCGCATAGAAACTCTGCCTGCTGTTCATCAGAAATGCAGTGAGCGCCATGGTGAGTATGGAGGCTCCGCTTGAAAGCAGCGTCACAAGCACAAACTGGTACGCTCCTGTGTACACCGTCAGGCTGACCAGCAGTGAATAATACCATTTGAATCCGGCATTCTCCATCATAATTCCGTATGCCATGCTGACGAACAAATAACTGCACATGATTGGGATTGATTTGATGAATGCCTTTCTGAATATATTTCCCACGATTTTTCCTCCAACAAAACAATCGTGGTTATCCTAGTGTTTTTATAGGATAACCACAACTATTCTAACATACTAAATGTTTGATGGGCAATAGCTCAATTTGTAGCTCAAATTCTCCGTTTTGTATACTTTTCTAAAGCTTTCATTAACTCTCTTTCAAGTCCCTTCTCGCTGTCCCTTCATAGCCCCTCTATATATAAACGCCGCACATGCCGCCGTTATAAGCTCTGCTACCCAGAATGCATTCCACACACCAGCAGGTCCGAAACCGCAATGCCTTGAAAGTATCCATGCAGCCGGGATTATGACAACCACATATCTGAGCAGGGATATGAGCAGGGACGGAGTTCCCTTTCCCAACCCCTCAAGTGCCCCCGATGCAGTTACCGACACAGCCGACACTACAAATCCGGCGCATATGATGCGCAGTGCTGTTCCACCTGCATTTATTGTAGACACATTCTCTGTGAACATACCTATAAGCCTTTCCGGGATGAGCAGGCACACAACTGTTCCAGCCAGCATGATTCCAACATTTAATGCAAGCGTTATGGTGAATATCTTCTTCACCCTGGCATGCTCTCCGGCACCATAGTTATAGCCTATGATAGGGCGCATTCCCTGAATGATTCCATTTGCCGGCATATACAGGAAGGTCTGAAGCTTGTAGTACACGCCCAGGATCATGACATAAGTTGCCGAATACATGCTGAGTATGGCGTTGAGTGCGCTTGTGAGCAGAGACGGCAGTGCCATATTGAGTATAGCAGGTATGCCTATGGCATACAGCTTCTTCACCATCAGACCGCCTTCATGCAAATGCTTTATGCCGAACTTCACATTTATCGGTCTTCCAAAGTACACAATAAAATAAATGATCAGTGTAAACACCTGTCCCAGGCCAGTTGCCAGTGCAGCGCCTTCTATTCCCATTTCAGGAAATGGTCCCGCACCAAATATCAGCAGCGGATCAAGCACTATATTCACAATGCAGCCGCCCATCAGTCCAACCATTGTAACTATCATGCGTCCAACCGACTGGAACACCTTCTCAAATGCAAGATCAACCGAAATAATTATAGAAAATCCAAATACTATGTCTGCATAACGGCAGCCAAGGTCAAGGACGTCTCCACTTGCCTTGAAGGCTCTGAGAAACGATGGAATGATGGCAATACACACGACTGTCATCACTATTCCCTGCATAACAGCAAGAAACATCCCCCAACTAGCTGCACGATCTGCCCGCTCATTGTCCTTGGATCCAAGATATATGGCTATCACCGCGTTTATTCCAACACCAAATCCGATCGCCACAGCATTTACAAAATTCTGCAGTGGAAATACATACGAAAGTGCTGTCATCGCATCCTCACTTATCTTAGCCACAAAGAAACTGTCAACTATATTGTACAAAGCATTCACCATCATCGATATAACCATAGGCAGTGCCATGGACATCAAAAGTGGGAACACCGGCTTTTCTTTCATAAAATTCTCGTTCATAAAACCTCCATCCCCGGATGGCATAAATAAAGCCCCACAACCTTGCGGTTGTGGGGCGAAAAGATGACCTGATCCGGAAAAATCCACCAACTTGTTTTCGTTTAGATTATTATGTGTAATTATATACTTCAACCAACATATATGTCAAGATCCTGCACAACCACAAAGTAACCTCTATCACCGTCTTCGTCCACCGGGATAGCATGTATAAGACTTGCACCCCCATGGTTGTTTGCACAGCTGACTGACAAAACCCCTCTGAGGAAATTTTCTGTCTGATATTCCGTATTGCCGCCTGTGTAACTCTCCATGCGCTCACGGCTGAGAAAATCTCTGACTATTTTTCTTGACCGATCCGAGTCAAACCGGTTACTTATCAATCCAATTACTTCATCGTAGTTATTCGCACAAGATACAGCATTGTTCAGCTCAGAATCGCCTTTTATAACACGGTATTTATCGTTCTCATAATTAACATATATAATATCAGTATACATATATGCGATCCTTGCCTCTACCCTGGATTGAGCCTTTTTTATATCAGACTCTATCTTGTCAAGTACGGTCACTCTGTCCGTACCATCCCTGCTGATGCTGTGGATCACGCTGACATTCTTGCCCTTCTTTTTTGCTTCATACAGCGCAGTGTCCGCGACATTCATACACTCTTCTGTGCTGAATCCTGAACCATTGATCTGACATATACCAGCACTGCAATGGACATTCTGCCCTTTCTCCATTGCCTTGCGCTGAAGTTTTCTGGCAAATCTTATCACCTTTGACTCCAGAACAGATATATCCGATAAGCCCTTATGAAGCACAACATACTCGTCTCCACCATACCTGCAGGCAACGTCCTCTTCATAGCAGTCACTCCGGAGAAACTTTGCCACCTTCTCAATCCAGTAATCACCAACTGCGTGACCATATGTATCATTTACACTCTTGAAATCATCTATATCCACAAATACAAGGGAAGCACTGTCCTCGTCAGTCATGTTATCTATATACTCTCTTATTCTCTGCATTCCAGCCGTCTTGTTGTACATGCCGGTCAGAAGATCATGCTCAGCCTCGTACTTTGTGCGCTCAACCTCCTGTCTGGATCTCGCAAGTGATCTGTCCATCTCGACCATATCAACTGCAAACATGATCTGTGTAGAAGCCACCACAGATATCGTCTGAAATGAAATCCCATAATAGAATATGACAACAACTGTGGATATACATGGCAGGATAAAATACAAAACACTTGACCAGAAAACTCTTTTTTCCAGTCTTTTTTTATACTGCAAAAGTATCGAAAAGCTTAGAACAAGTCCTGCTGCAGCAATAAGCTGAGACAACAGATAACAGCTGCTCCTGTGATAAAAGTTGTTATCATCTATATAATAGAACAGCTTGTCACTGAACTGGGATATAATGAGCAGGACTATCCCAGCAGCACTCAGAACTACCACGCCCCTTGCTTTCGCTGGCATCTTCGTCTCTCCTCTGTTGAGAATGACAAGAAGATAAAACGTAAACAGAGTCATATATAAATAGTTGATAAAGAACACGGCAAAATTGCTTATCTTCAGCATGTAATAGGCTGTCTGTCCTGTTTTTCCCTGATAATACCATGACAACATATCTGCAGCCAGCAGGATGATACATGCAGCCTCCATACATAGACTCACATTCTTTTTATCTCTATTATTATTCTTCTGAAGGAATATAACCACAAATGCAAACAGACAGATTAATATTCCCCACATTTCAAATGCTATATTAAATACAGCAGTCCTATCCACTAACTATGCGCCCCCTTAAACTTCCTGGCGATTTATTGTAGTAATTGTACAATTTGATTTGTGCAACATTTTCTCAATTTTACAAGTTCATATGAGAACCATTCTATATATCATACCTTAATTTGTCAATTACTAGATAACACATATTTATGGAATTTTGTCGCCACAGGGGACATATATGTCCGGCTGTCATGAACAACATAATAAAGCCTGTCAACCAGCTGATGTTTTATGCTAAGAACCTTCACATCAAGCCTTTTGAGTATATCCATGTAAGGGACTACCGCTATTCCAAACCCTGCTGCCACAAGTCCGGCTATGACCTCATCCTCCTCCGTTTCGCATGCTATCTCAGGAGCTTTGCCAAGTCCTTCAAACATCTCATCCACCAGGCTTCTCATTCCAGATCCCTTCGAAAAATATACGTGTTTATATCCAATTGTATCCTCAAGTGTCACCGAATCTCTGTCTGCCAAAGGATGTCCTGACGGTGCTATGACAACCAGATCCTGTCTGCCAACTGGAATGGCGGAAAATCCCATCGTCTCAGGCGGTCTCGAACAGAAAACCATGTCATATTTTCTAGCCGCAAGATCATCAAGCAATTGCCCTGTGGTCCCTGTATGAAATGTAAACGACACATTTCTGTTTTCAGCTTTCTTCAAATACTCCGCTGCCAGACGCGGTACAAATTCCATTCCAAGAGGTCTTATGAGACCAAGCCGTATCACGCCATCCCCGGCAGCCTCCTTTTGTATGGACTCTACCCCCGCATCAAGAGTGCCAAGCGAACGCTCTGCACATGCAAGGAATTCTCTGCCAAATGCAGTGAGCTCCGTATTGCGCCCATTCTTTTCAAAAAGCATTACCCCAAGTTCTTCCTCAAGCTGGGATATTGCGTGACTGAGGCTTGGCTGCGTTATATTCAGATTTCTGGCTGCATTTGTGTAATGCTGAACATGGGCCAGTTCAACAAAATATCTAATATATGACAGGTTCACTTATAACTCCCCCTTTTCATTATTTATACATGATCCTATTCATATTTTAATACAATCCGAATATTTTTTATAGACAAAATCTATCAAACCATAAAAACTATTTATTTGTTATGTGGTGTTGTCGGTGCTACAATCAAAAACCGCAGGGATATACATATATGAAGTCTTAGACAATTAAAGCTCCCCTGATGCCGGGGAAATCAAAGGCTATGTTATAAAACACATTAATGAAAGAAATGAGGAAAAGCAGAAAATGAATACTCAATCAGGAAATGCACATCTGCATAACATGTGGGGCGAGATCGCCCTGATAACAGCAGTCACCATCAACAGTTTCGGAGTGGTTCTCATGCTCTATTCTGCAGCAGGAATATCGGCAATATCCAGCGTGCCATACGCATTCTCGCTGGTTCTTCCAAGACTGACTCTCGGAACCTGGACATACATATTTCAGGGCGTACTTATTCTCACCCTCATGATCATGAGAAAGAAATTCGTTCCCCAATATCTGTGCAGCTTCATAGTTGGTTTCGTATTTGGCAAGATGCTGGATATCCATGAGATGTGGATCGGGGCTTTGCCAACTGCCCTCCCATGGAGAACCCTTTACTTTGTGATAAGTTACATTTTGATATGTATCGGAATCGCACTGTCCAACAGATGTGGACTTCCAATCATCCCGACAGACCTTTTCCCAAGAGAGCTGTCTGAGATTATATCGGCAAAATATTCCAAGGTTAAGATTTCGTTTGATGTGATCTGCCTTGCAACGACAGCTGCCATGACAGGTTTTATCCTCGGTCATATCTACGGCCTGGGAATCGGAACAGTTCTTGCTGCCTTCACCATGGGCAAGGGAATCGCCATAGTTGGAAACGCCATGGACAAGCACATCGCCATCGCACCATACATAACCAATCACATCAGGCGCCACGGCAGCCATAACGCCCAGTATGCAGGTCGCTAAGAACAAATTCAACACAAAAAGAACCATATATATGCCAGTCGGTAGTGACGGCAACCGAGCTTCAACGCTTCTTGCCGCATCGGAGATCCGCAACGTCCTTATCGCGGTCGGAGATGCGTGCAGATAGAAGCAAGTTAAAGCGACAGTTGCCAAACGTGACTGCATATATATGGTTATTTTATCTAAGTGCCGTCCGTCACCTACGCATTTGCCAGCTGGCGTCCAAGCTCCTTACACTCCTCAAGGCCTTCTGCGTCAGGTGTCTCATGACACATAAGTCCGGCTCCGCCTACGAGTTCTGCGCCTGCTGACTGCATTCTCGCCTCCCAGTCGCGCATCCACTCGCCATCGCCCCATCCGTATGAACCAAACAGACCGATAGTCTTGCCTGCCACGCAGCCCTCAAGCTCTGTGACAAACGGCTCCATCTCGCCCTCGTCAAGTACCTCTGCACCCATTGCAGGGCATCCGAGTGCGAATGCTGTCTCTGATTTAAGCTCATCTATTGAAGCACTGCTTACGAATACGATTTCTGCTTCCTTTCCGGCATCTGTGACGCCCTTTGCAACTGCCTCTGCCATTGCTGCTGTATTGCCTGACTGTGACCAATAAACTACACTGATTTTGCTCATTTTAATTCCTCCTATACCGCAATCTGCTGCGGTTCTTCTTTATATATTTCCAGTATCAGCCTCATATCTATATCCTCGGCCAATAGCTGTATGACACTTTCCTTCGCCTTTTCAAAATCCTCAAACATCTTCTTTTTGAGTGGTACGTTGCGGTACACCTTCCAGTATCCTGAATACAGGCAGCCGCATCCGTTATGCTCTATAAAGCCTCTCACATCCTCTATCGGATATCCAAGCAAAAGCCCCATCTCATGCGGAAACTGCTTGTGTTCGTCATTCAGATACGCTTCGTAGTGTTTTTTGAATCTAAGTAATATCTTGCCGAATGAAAAATCCTCATATCCCGCTTTCTTTAGTATGTCCAATGCCTCTGAATTATTCAGATAAGCTTCTAAGAGGCTCCTGCGGAATAAGAGGAAGGCGGTTTTCTCATTCCTTGCTGCGAGCCTGAAATGCGATATCCCGGAAGCCCTCAGAATCACTCTCATGGCACTCTCATCAGCGCTGTCTATCATGAGCATATTTGAAATTCTCGCTCCTGTAATTAGTGGGGCACACTGGAGGGCAAGCTGCATTTCCACGCTCTTTAAATCCATGCTCATAGCAATCTGAAATACTTCCTGGCACATTTTGGCTCCTTTCTTGTTAGTTATCTCTAACCTGAGTTAAATATATCTTACTTGTACCTATATGTCAAGTATTTTTTTGCCATTTTTACACTTTTTATTCTCAATTAATTGCAAAAAAAAACACACTAAGAATCTTTAATTCTCAGTGTGCTTTCCTTATTGCCGTTCTTCTTTTTATACAATTCCTATAAAACCAGGCTTATGACACCTGCACTCTATACATATTTTTGCGGTCAATCGCTCCAATCTCTTCGAGCGTATTGATCATCCGATACACCGTAGCAGTCCCGATAGAGTGGTCTATCTTTGATGCCCGGTAATAAATCTCTTTGCAGCTTCCGCACTCGCCCTCGAGGATTACATCAAGCAAAATAAGTCTCTGCTTTGTAATCCTGCATCCGCTGTCCTTTAGCTTGCCAACGATTACCTCTTTTTGCTCTATTGCTTCTTTCGACATACATCCTCCTATCGTTACCGATGCCGGCAGATGCAGCTTAAGCGGCAGATGAGTTCTTTCCATGAAATACCCATCCTGTGCTTCATACACACCATGCCGTGGATTAATGACAGCCCTTGCAATGGCTGCAGTCCATTCCACACTGCAGGCTCTTGCCTGCTTTCTTTGATTTGATTATTGTCCTGATTACAAGTGCAACTATCACTACGAGAATTGCAATTACAATGATATCAGCCAGCATGTCATCATCTCCTATTCACTACAAATGCTACTAAATATACTACTGCATTATTTCTTTTCCTTGAAAAATCCTATTATTATCTTTACGGCAAGCCCCAGCAGGCATAGAAGAACTATGACTGCTATGAGGTCTGCCGTGTTAAATTCCAGATTGATTCTCATTTAAACGCCTATTACACGTTTGATGCCGCAAATGAAGTGCTCTTTGCTGTTGCCTTATTAGGGTCTTTTCTGAACAATAAGTATAATACACCTGCAAGGAGTACAAATGCAACTACTGTCCAGAAGTTGAAGGCTACCTCACCTATGCAAAGTCCCACAATCTGGTAGAACATAAGTGTTACACAGTAAGCTGATACGTTCTGGAAAATGATTGTAAACCAGAAGAACTTACGGTTGTTAAGCTCTTTTGCTGTTGTTGAGATAGCTGCAAGACATGGTGAGTCAAACAGGTTGAACAGCAAGAATGATACTGCTACCATTGTTGTTGGGAAGAATGCTGCAAACTGATCATGCATGCTTACTGCATACTCTTCTACCTCTCCAAGTCCTGCGAGTACACCCATTGTTGAAACGATACCCTCTTTTGCCACAAAGCCTGAAAGTGATGATGCAACTGCCTGCCATGTATCGAATCCAAGTGGTGCAAAGATAACTGCGATTGCAGATCCGATTACTGCGAGTAAGCTGTTTTCTGTGTCAACAAGTCCGAATGCGCCATCCTGGATGCCGAAGCTTGAAAGGAACCACATAACTGCACAGCAGAGGAAAAGGATTGTTCCGGCCTTCTTAATGAATGCCCATACTCTCTCCCATACGTGTAACAGCACACCCTTTACTGAAGGTATATGATACTGTGGGAGCTCCATTACGAACGGTGCAGGTTCTCCTGCAAATGCTCTTGTCTTCTTTAAAATGATACAGTAGATGATTGTGAGGCCGATTCCTGCAAAGTACATAAGAGGTGCCATCCACCAGCAGCCGTCACCCATGATAAAGCCTGCGATAAGTGCGATAACCGGAAGCTTTGCTCCACATGGGATATTTGTTACTGTCATCATTGTCATACGACGATCTTTTTCGTTCTCGATAGTACGTGTTGCCATGATTCCCGGAACACCACATCCTGATCCGATAAGGAATGGGATGAAGGACTTTCCTGAAAGACCAAATCTACGGAAGATTCTGTCCATGATGAAGGCTACTCGTGCCATGTATCCGCAGTCCTCAAGGATTGAGAGGAATAAGAATACGATAGCCATCTGTGGTGCAAATCCGATAGGTGCACCAAGACCTCCGATGATACCTTCAACTACAAGTGATACAAGCCATTCAGAGCAGCCTGCATTTTCCATAAATGTCTGTACTGCCGGCTGAATCCACTCACCAAAGAGTGTGTCGTTTGTCCAGTCTGTTACAATTCCACCAAGTGATGATACTGCAACATAATATACAGCCCACATGATGAGTGCGAAAATAGGCAGTGCCAAAAATCTGTTTGTAACAATCTTATCAATTTTGTCTGATACTGTCTCTTTTCCGGCGCGTGCCTTCTTTACACATGAGCCGATGATTGAAGATATGTACTGATATCTCTCGTTTGTGATGATACTCTCTGTGTCATCATCGTATTTGTCCTCGAGAGCTTTAATCTCTGCGTCCACATTTGGAGCACTCTTTAATACCTCAGAAATCTTTGAGTCACGCTCTAAAAGCTTGATTGCAAAGAATCTCTTCTGGTTCTCTGCTACTGCAAGACCAAGCTTATCCTCGATGCCTGCGATTGTGCTCTCCACATCATCTGCGAAGTGATGTACCCTCTGAACGGATTTACCTGACTTTGCAATCTGGATTGCCTTCTCTGCAGTCTCCTTGATTCCTGTCTTCTTTAAAGCTGAAATCTCAACAACCTCACAGCCGAGCTTCTCTCCAAGTGCTTTGATATTGATTGTGTCTCCGTTTTTCTTTACAATGTCCATCATATTGACAGCCATAAGCACCGGAATGCCAAGCTCGATAATCTGTGTTGTCAGATACAGATTACGCTCGATATTTGTTCCGTCCACGATATTGATAATCGCATCAGGCTGCTCTCCGATTAAGTAATTTCTTGCAACAACCTCCTCGAGAGTATATGGAGAAAGTGAATAGATACCCGGTAAATCCACCAGATCTACATCCTTGTGACCGATAAGCTTTCCCTCTTTTTTCTCAACTGTAACACCAGGCCAGTTACCAACATACTGATTGGCACCTGTTAAGGCATTGAACAGTGTTGTTTTTCCGCAGTTCGGGTTTCCTGCGAGAGCAATTTTTACTGCCATGTTTTAATCTCCTTATTTTTGTTTGCTCATTCTGCCTATGGTTTGTATTTGCTAACCTATAGTCAAAAAAATTTACTCTACTTCTATCATAGAGGCATCGTCCTTACGAAGTGATAGCTCATAGCCTCTCACTGTCACCTCTACCGGATCGCCAAGCGGTGCCACCTTGCGGATAAATATCTCAACACCCTTAGTAATTCCCATATCCATGATACGTCTCTTGACTGCGCCCTGGCCTGTGAGCTTGACAACCTTGACTGTCTCGCCTACTTTGGCTTGCTTTAATGTCTTCATGCTGACTACTCCTTTTTTAATTTTATTGTTGTTTAAAAAATTTATATAAACGTTTGCATAATATCATATACAAAGTCGTTTAAATCTTAAATGATTACAGCTTATACAGCACATTGCTGCATGTGTTGTATGTGTTATATATGTTATATATGTTATATATGTTATATATGTCATACATGCTATATCCATGCTTGTTACATATGTTATATCAGACCATGATCTTATTTGCCATGTCCTTGCCGATTGCTACTCTGGCGCCCTTTACATTGACTATCATATTGCCGGCTATCTCTGAGATGACAGTCACCTCTCCGCCTACTACAAAGCCCAGCTTCTCAAGGAAAGATCTCACCTCTTCCTTTCCGCTGATTTTCTTGATTATCTGTGCCTCCCCAGCACCACTCATTGATAATGGCATCATATTTACCTCTTTTCACGTCTTTTCTTCACGACTTTAATGATAAAAAACATCATTTGGTACCCCTTACGGCTGTTAGTATACTCTAACGTAGCTTAGATGTCAATAATATTTTTTAGATTTTTCTTACTTTTTTCAGTTGTGGCTAATAGTGTGGGGGCCCAAGACTCGGCACCATCGGGCTTGCTCGCGGATTCTCACCAGCTTAGTACTCTCGCGTTCGCTACTAAGATACTGTACGAAATTATGCTTGTTAGGATTTTCTGCAATTTCAGCTTCTTTTTCACGCAATTTTTCTGGCTTATGGGCTGGGTTGGGGAGCTGTTTTGTGGATTTCTACGGTTTCAGCTACTTTTTTCTGGATTTTTTTCGGCTTTTGGGTTTGGTTTAGGAGCTGTTTTGGGGATTTCTGCGGTTTCAGCTACTTTTTTCTGGATTTTTTTCGGCTTTTGGGTTGATTTTGGGAGCTGTTTTAAAAGTTTTATGGATTATAGCTCCTCAAGACCTGCCCACTATGCTATCAACCTATGGCTATTGTACATTATGCTATGCAAATAGAGCAATTATCAGATATAAAGGCATTGGTTATGCGTCTCAAATCTGACCCGGTACCGGTTCTAAGACGCAGTCTTGGTTACGATTATGTCGAAAAATCAAAGATAATTCAAGGTTTATTACAGCACCATTCAGAGAAACAAAAGCATTTGAAAAACTATATAATCAACGAACCAGCGTAGAGCGTACGTTCGGGGATTTAAAAGATAATTACAACCTTGATAACATCCGGGTTGCAAAAATGGCAAGGGCAAAAGTCTTTATGGATTTATCTTGTATTGCCCTTATTGCATCAAGACTACCAGATGCAGCCAGCAGGAAAAAACCACAAAAATAGTACAAATTTATCATTACAAAAATTCTGATATAAAAAGAGCAATATTAAACAAAAACCAACTAAATTAAACCTAAAACCATGTTGTATTTTGTCGAAAACTGCTAATCACCTATCAAAATTAAAAATTCTAATAGAAATCTTCAAAATACAAGCGCGTAACGCGCCTAGAATATTGATATATTATATGGAAAAATGAATCCACCAACAAAAACAAAGAGGGAAATTTCGCAAAGACGACAAAATTTCAAAAGAAAGACAAAAAAAGAAGTTCTACGAAAAATAAAGTCGATGGAGGGATGAAATATTTGGGAAGAATTTATTATGAACAGAAAGGACTTATTAACCTCGATGATATCGTAGATATATTTATTGAGGTGGGAAATATACACAATTACCTGGAAAATGCAGCCTTGCGGATTTTGCTTTTTGGCAATCCTGAGCTGAATTTTTATCAGTGCCGATTATTAGTATTGAAGTACGGAGAATCACTTTCACAGGATGATTTGCACGGGCGGATGGTATTTATGAGAATGATACAGCTGCTGGAAGCCAACACAGTTTAAAATAAAATGAGAATTTCTTTTTTGACCGGGCAACCGGTCTTTCTTTTTTGCACAAATGGTGTTATAATTTTGGAAAAATTATGTTGATTACTCATAGCTTTAAAAAAGAAGTATTGCATTGTGTTTAATTAAACCAAAGCATGATAATTCAATCAAAGAAAAGAGGACAAAAATGAACATCGTAGTACTTGCCGGAGGGCTCAGCACAGAGAGAGATGTTTCCTTCAAGACAGGAAGCATGGTAGCTAAGGCGCTCAAAGAGAACGGCCACAAAGTTATATTATTGGATGTATTTATGGGATATAGTGACAGGGAGGAGGACCTGACAGGTATATTTGACCGCGCGGACGAGATAAGCGTGCAGGTCAGCGATATTCCGACAGAGGCACCTGACCTCGCAAAGGTAAAGGCTTCCAGAAAGGACCAGTCACCTTGCTTCTTCGGACCAAATGTCATCAAAATGTGTCAGATGGCTGACATTGTTTTCATGGCTCTCCACGGAGAAAACGGAGAGAACGGAAAGATACAGGCAGCATTTGACCTCTTCGGTGTCAAATATACAGGCAGCGATTATTTAAGCTCAGCCATCGCCATGAACAAGGAGACGTCAAAGCAGTTCTTCCTTGCAAACGGTATACCTACTCCAAAGGGTATTTCCATGACCAGAGCGACCAGACAGGACGATATCACAAAGCTTGACCTGACACTGCCATGCGTGGTAAAGCCATGCTGCGGTGGTTCAAGCATCGGTGTCACCATCGTTAAGGATGCGGCAGAGTTCAAGGCGGCACTTGACGATGCCTTCAAGTGGGAAAATGAGCTGGTTATCGAGGAATTTGTACAGGGCAGGGAGTTCTCTGTCGGCGTTATCGAGGGAAAGGCTCTTCCTATTATAGAGATTGCACCGAAGGAGGGCTTCTACGATTATAAGAATAAATACAAGGCGGGCAGTACAGTAGAGACATGTCCGGCCGAGCTTCCTGAGCAGGTGACAAAGGATATGCAGCACTATGCCGAGGAGGTTGCGCGTGTTATCGGGCTTGACACATATTCACGCTCAGACTTTTTGCTCAATGACAAAAATGAGATGTTCTGCCTCGAGGCAAACACACTGCCGGGCATGACTCCGACCAGTCTTCTGCCACAGGAGGCAGCGGTTATCGGTATGAGCTTTAATCAGCTCTGTGAGCATCTGATTGACATATCTTTGAAAAAATATGAGGTGTAGCATGTCTGATAAGTACATGAAGAATCTTACATTTGCAAATATCGCAAAGGCCTGCGATGGCACATACATAGGCGATGAGACACAGCTTGATACGACAATCACCGGCGCCGTCATAGACAGCAGACAGGTGAAAGAGGGCTATCTTTTTATCCCGATAAAGGGAGAAAGGGTGGACGGACACAAATTCATTCCTACTGTGTTTGAGCAGGGGGCGGCAATTGTGCTCTCTGAGCATGAGCTGACGGATCCGGCAGGTCCATATGTGCTTGTTGAATCAACCACCGATGCCATGAAAAAGCTCGCGGCATTTTACAGAAAAAGCCTTGATATCAAGGTGGTGGGTATTACCGGAAGTGTCGGCAAGACCAGCACCAAGGAAATGATATCGTCAGTCCTTGAGCAGAAATACAGCGTCCACAAGACCGCAGGCAATTTCAACAACGAGATAGGCCTGCCACTCACCATTTTCGGAATCAGGGAAAGCCATCAGGTAGCGGTGCTTGAGATGGGCATATCTGATTTTGGCGAGATGCACAGACTTTCTACCATGTCTTGCCCGGATGTCATGGTCATCACCAATATCGGCTACTGCCATCTGGAGTTTTTGGGCGACAGGGATGGTGTGCTTAAAGCAAAGACAGAGTGCTTTGAGCATATGATGCCGGATGCGGTCGCAGTGCTGAATGCAGATGACGACAAGCTGGCCACAGTGCAGACGGTAAATGGAAAGCTTGCCATATACTATGGCAAGGAATCGGCTTCGGACGTTCATAAATCAGTATATACCACAAATATTGAAAACCTGGGCTTTGACGGTATGAAGGCTCATTTTGTCACTCCGGAGGGTGAGTTCGATGCACACATCCACATCCCGGGTGAGCACAATGTATACAATGCCATGGCGGCAGCGGCTGTCGGATTGCAGCTTGGTCTCACAATAGCTGAGATTAAATCAGGAATCGAGAAAGCAGAGACAATCGCAGGGCGTACCAATTTCATCAAAACGCACGGCATGACAGTGATAGATGACTGCTATAATGCAAACCCTGTATCCATGAAATCCTCTATCGAGGTGCTTTCACATGCAAAGGGCAGGACAATAGCAGTGCTTGGAGACATGGGCGAGCTGGGAAGCGATGAGAAAAAGCTGCACCATGAGGTAGGCGAAGCAGTTGGAGAGAATCATATCCATACACTTTTTGCCGCAGGAGAGCTTGCAAAGGAATATGCAGCCGGAGCCGCAGAGAAATCGTCCGATGTAGACATCCACTATTTCGAGGATAGGGAGACCATGACACAGGAGCTTCTTTCATATGTGAAGGAGGGCGACACCATACTGGTGAAGGCATCACACTTCATGGAGTTTCCGAAGGTAGTCGAGGCTCTGAGTGAGTAAAATTAGGTAAAATCAATCGGGTAGAAATTAATTCGATATTTAATAATTGCAAGGAATGGATATTCTCCAAGCCTCATAATATTATAAAAGAAAGAGAGAAAAATAATGGCACAGAATCCAATCGTAACAATCACAATGGAAAATGGCGATGTAATCAAGGCGGAGCTTTATCCGGAAATCGCACCAAACACAGTAAACAACTTTATCAGCTTAATCAATCATAACTTCTATGACGGAGTATGCTTCCACCGCGTAATCAAGGGCTTCATGCTCCAGGGCGGAGATCCTGACGGAAACGGTACAGGCGGCCCAGGCTATGAAATCAAGGGTGAGTTCACACACAACGGCTTCAAAAATGATTTAAAGCACACAGCCGGTGTACTTTCAATGGCACGTACCATGATACCTGATTCAGCAGGCAGCCAGTTCTTCATCATGCATCAGGATGCACCACATCTCGACGGCGAGTATGCGGCATTCGGCAAGGTGATCGAGGGCATGGATGTGGTAAACAAGATCGCGGAGGTGCGCACAGACTACATGGATAAACCACTTGAGGCCCAGGTCATGAAGACAGTTACAGTTGAGACCTTCGGAGTGGACTATCCGGAGCCGGAGACAGTTTAATGATAATAATTATTGATGAGGCAAGCGAAAAACTTGCCTCTTTTTACTATCATGACGAGATATTTAAGCTGCAGTGGAAGCGTGCAGACGATATGTCATCTGCGTCAGACGAGTTGCATGATGAATTTCAGGAAAAACTGTATGTTGTGCTACCGGCTGATGAATCAATTAATGACTTCCAAAAAACAACGATACAAGAATCTGCAGATAACACCGCGAAAGCTAATACGGGAAATCTAAGAATCCCGAAAGCTCCCACAGACTGCATCTGGATAGTCTCAAACCGGCAGCAGAAGCAAATAGCTGACTCGCTCGGCATAGCATCAGTAGGAGAACCGCAGTGCGGCACGCGCTATGCAGTCGAGAGCCTTGCAGAGCTTGATATTGAGTATCTGGAGCGGGTGCGCAGGCGATATAATCACATCCCGTGGGACATCGGCGAGACAGACAGGTGTCTGATACGTGAGCTGTCCCTGTCAGACCTTCCCGCGCTCTATGAGCTCTATGACAAGCCCGGCATGACAGACTTTGTGGAACCGCTTTACGACTACGAGACAGAGCTTGAATACCAGAAGGCATATATAGAGAACATGTATGGCTTTTACGAGTATGGCATGTGGCTTGTATTTTCTAAAGAAACAGGGAAGCTGATAGGACGGGCAGGGCTTGAGCACAATGAAATGGGCTATATGATAGCGCCGGAATTATGGAACCAAGGCTATGCCACGGAGGTGTGCCGCTTCATCATAGACTACGCGCGCAAAAACACAGACTTTGAAGAACTTTACTGCCGGATAGATGAGAGAAATACGGCATCGGTTCGCCTTGCAAAAAAGCTTGGATTTACAAATAGCGGGCATATGGATGAAGATATAAACGCTTCTATATATAGAAAAAACATAAAAAACAATGAAAAACATTGAAAAATATGCAATTAGGCAATAAAATATAAACATAGTTTAACGATTTGGAGGACGAAAAAATGAAGAAATATGCATACGGAGTAGATATAGGTGGAACAACTGTAAAGATAGGCTTTTTCGAGACCACAGGAAAGCTTGTCGATACATGGGAGATTCCTACACGCACAGAGAATTCCGGCGAGCTCATTCTGCCTGATATCGCAGCATCCATCAAGGAGAATAACGAGAAGCACGGCATCGAGATGGGTGACATCGAGGGTGTAGGCATGGGAGTGCCGGGACCTATAAAGGATGACGGAACAGTATTGAAGTGTGTCAACCTCGGCTGGGGCGTGTTCAACGTGGCACAGTCACTCTCAGTACTGTGCGGCGGCATCAAGGTAAAGGCCGGAAACGATGCCAACGTAGCTGCACTCGGTGAGATGTGGCAGGGTGGCGGAAAGGGTCATCAGGATGTAGTCATGATCACACTCGGCACAGGCGTAGGCGGAGGAATCATCCGCGATGGCAGAATCGTAGCCGGAGTAAACGGAGCAGGCGGAGAGATAGGACATATGCCTATGGTAGATGATGAGTCAGAGTGCTGTGGCTGCGGCAAGAAGGGCTGCTTAGAGCAGTATGCATCAGCAAACGGTCTCGTAAGAGTGGCAGAGAGATATATTGCAGCACACAGGGATGTGGCAACAAAGCTTGATTTAAATGCAGGCTTCACAGCCAAGGATGTATGCGATGCGGCAAAGGCAGGAGATGCAGCGGGCATTGCAGCTGTAGAGCAGTCTATGAAGCTTCTCGGCAAGGCAATGGCAGCAGTAGCATGCGTCATGGACCCTGAGGTATTTGTTGTAGGCGGAGGCCTCTCAAAGGCAGGCAGCATCATCATCGATACAGCAGCAAAGTACTATAAAGAGTATGCTTTCCATGCAAGCCGTGAGACAGAGATCAAGCTCGCCACACTCGGCAACTCAGCCGGCATGTATGGCGGAGTAAAGATGGTTATCGGCTAACAACATAAGATTGCAATTTTTAAAGAAATAAAATATAATGGCTACTAAAGATACACTACAATCGAGGTGAGACTATTGGCAGATTACTCAACAGAAGAATTAGAAAAAATAGCGGACAAATTTCGCTCAGATACCAGCGGTATAAGGGGAACAAAGGATTTTACGAGCCCGGAGGAGCTTTACGATGAGCTGAAAAAGGAAATCAAAAAGTACCATCCGTCGGATGACACGAGCCTTGTGGACAAAGCCTACAGGGTAGCTTATGATGCCCATAAGGGACAGGCGCGTAAGTCAGGAGAGCCTTATATCATACATCCGCTTTGTGTTGCCATAATACTCGCCGAGCTCGAGCTGGATAAGGAAACAATTGCAGCAGGACTGCTCCATGATGTGCTGGAGGACACCATCATGACCATGGATGAGATGCGTGCGGAGTTTGGAGACGATGTCGCACATCTGGTGGATGGCGTCACGAAGTTAAAGCACCTGCATCTGACAGACAGCACCAAGGATCCGAAGGATAAGAATGCGGACAGACTTGAGATGCAGGCTGAGAATCTGCGCAAGATGTTTCTCGCCATGGCAAAGGATATCAGAGTCATCCTCATAAAGCTGGCAGACAGACTGCACAATATGCGTACACTCAAGTACCAGTCCAAGGAGGCACAGCAGCGTATCGCCAGAGAGACACAGGATATCTACTGCCCTATCGCACAGCGACTTGGTATCAGCAAGATAAAGATAGAGCTCGAGGACCTTTGTATGAAGTACCTCTATCCGGATGCCTACTACGATCTGGTAGAGAAGGTAGCCCTCAGAAAGACAGAGCGCGACACCTACATCCAGGGCCTTGTAAACGATGTCAAGAAGTATGTTTCAGATGCTGGTATCAAGGCAGAGATATACGGCAGGGCAAAGCATTTCTTTAGTATATATAAGAAGATGGTCAATCAGGACAAGACTATAGACCAGATATATGACCTCTTTGCCATCAGGATTCTGGTGGATACAATACCGGACTGTTACGCAGTGCTTGGTATCATACATGAGAAGTATAAGCCTATACCGGGCCGATTCAAGGACTATATTGCCATGCCGAAGCAGAACATGTACCAGTCGCTTCACACGACACTCATAGGCCCGAGCGGACAGCCGTTTGAGATACAGATACGTACCTATGAGATGCATCGTACAGCTGAGTACGGTATCGCAGCGCACTGGAAGTACAAGGAAACAAACAACGGCAATGCCACTACCACCACTGTCACAGAGGAGGAGAAGCTCAGCTGGCTGCGCCAGATACTCGAGTGGCAGCAGGACATGTCGGATAATAAGGAGTTTATGACTTTATTAAAGAGTGATTTAAATTTATTTTCCGACAATGTATTTGCATTCACACCGTCCGGCGATGTAAAGAACCTGCCAAAGGGCTCCACACCTATAGACTTTGCCTACAGCATACACTCTGCGGTCGGCAACAAGATGGTCGGTGCCAAGGTAAACGGCAAGCTGGTGCCGATAGACTATGTCATCAAAAACGGTGACCAGATAGAGATAATCACCTCACAGAACTCCAAGGGACCAAGCCGTGACTGGCTCAAGGTCGTAAAGAGCACACAGGCCAAGAACAAGATCAACCAGTGGTTCAGAAGTGAGCTCAAGGAGGAGAATATACAGCACGGCAAGGATCTGATAGCAGCCTATGCCAAGGCAAAGGGTATCAACTTTGCTGAGATAAACAAGCCTGAGTATCAGGAGAAAATACGCCGCAAATACGGCTTTCACGACTGGAACTCATGCCTTGCAACTGTCGGCCACGGCGGACTTAAGGAGAGCCAGATAGTCAACAGGATGTACGATGAGTACAAGAAGGATCATGTGGTGCCTGTGACAGATGCAGATGTGCTTGGCAGCATTGCAGAAAAGCAGCAGACGGCAGCAGGCACACAGCCAGAGCACAAGTCAAAGAGCGGTATTGTGGTACACGGACTCTATGACGTGGCTGTGCACTTTTCGAAGTGCTGCAATCCTGTTCCGGGAGATGAAATAGTGGGCTTTGTCACAAGAGGCCGAGGCATCTCCATCCACAGGACAGACTGCGTGAATATTATCAATCTGTCCAAGATAGAAAAGGACAGGCTCATAGAAGCAGAGTGGCAGGATACAGCCCTCATGGACAACGGTGCCGAGTATCAGGCAGACCTAAAGATATTCTGTCATGACAGGCCGGGACTGCTCGTAGATATCACAAAGATATTTACCGAGAAGGAAATCAATATCAGTGGTATCCAGTCCAAGACCAGCAAGCAGGGCATCGCTACAATCGAGGTATTTTTCAATATCAAAGGCAGGGACCAGATAAAGGTTCTCGTGGAGAAGCTCAGACAGATAGAAAGTGTAATAGACGTAGAGAGGACCACCGGCTAAATCCCGGTGGTTCTTGCGTGAAGCATAACATATAACAGACAAGGAGTACACTCATATGGTAAATATGAAGATAGATCACTTCGTAGTGGGACCGGTGCAGACCAACTGCTACTTTGTCACCAATATAAAGACAAAGGAAATGATAATAATAGACCCGGGCGCGTGTGCTAAACAGCTCGCCAAAAAAGTGGACGAATCAGGCGCAAAGCCTGTAGCAATACTGCTCACACACGGACACTTTGACCATGCCACTGATGCAAAGCCGCTCGCAGACCGCTACGGCATCAAGATATATATCCATGAGGCAGACAAAGCCACACTCGATGACCCGCAGCTCAATGTCAGCTACATGATGGGGCAGTCAAAGACCTTTTATGCAGATGTATTTTTGAAGGATAAGCAGGAACTTGACATCGCAGGCTTTCACATAGTAGTGCTTCACACACCGGGGCATACACCGGGCGGCTGCTGCTATTATTTCCCGTATGAGGACGTGATCTTTACAGGAGATTCGCTGTTTTGCGGCTCAATCGGACGTACGGATTTCAAGGGCGGCAGCATGTCAGACCTTGTGCGCACGGTGAAGGAAAAAATCATGACACTGCCTGAGCATACAGAGGTGTACCCGGGCCATAACGACACAACAACCATAGAAAACGAGAGGATGTATAACCCTTACTTATGATAGTAGTAGTATTTAATAAACCGGATTTTGAATATGATGTGCACTCACTGCTCAAGGAGTTCTTCCCGCAGGAGGATGTGCAGATGTACTATAGCTGCTCACCTGATGAGGTGGAGGGGAAAAACTTAGCCTGCACGCACCACGAGATGACAGATGATGGCGTAAAGGAATTTGCGGATGCCTCACAGCTATTTAAGATAGACTATGTGGGTGATGAGATTGCGGTGGAGTGGACGCTGAATAGAGCCGGCGGAAATAATTCCATGACAGGTGATATGCAGCAAACTGACGAAAGTGACATTAAAACAGCCGGAGAAAGTATCTGCACAAAAATATCCGTGGACGGCACAGACCGCAAGGAAACCAAAAACCGCCTCAAGCTCGCTCTTTATTCCATGATAGAAAAGGGCACAGGAAAGAGCCTTCCGTGGGGCACACTCTCAGGCATCAGACCGACCAAGATAGCCATGAAATGCATAGAGGACGGCATGAGCGATAAGGAAACCTACGATTATCTGAAGGAAACCTACCTCGCAAGCGATGAGAAAATCGATCTCTCAATAGGCATAGCAAAGCGTGAGAAGGCACTGCTCGATAAGGTGGACTATGACAACGGCTACAGCCTGTACATAGGCATACCATTCTGCCCGAGCACCTGTGCATACTGCTCGTTTACCTCATACCCGCTCGGCGTGTGGAAAAACCGCGTGGACGATTACCTTGACGCACTCGAGAAGGAGATAGACTACACAGCGCAGAAGTTCTACCACAAGAAGCTAAACTCCATCTACATAGGAGGCGGCACACCGACCACACTAAGCCCTGCGCAGCTTGACAGGCTTATCAGAAAAATCAAATGCAGCTTTGATTTAAAGGACTGTCTGGAATTTACAGTGGAGGCAGGCAGACCGGACTCCATCACGAAAGAAAAGCTTATGGCACTAAAGAAAAACGGCATCAGCCGTATATCGGTCAATCCACAGACCATGAAGCAGCAGACACTGGATATAATAGGAAGACACCACACGGTAGACGATACGATAAATAGCTTCAAGCTAGCGCGTGAGCTGGGCTTTGACAACATAAACATGGACCTCATCATGGGACTTCCCGAGGAGACACTCGATGATGTAAGGCACACAATGGAGCTTGTAAAGGAGCTGGCGCCTGATAATGTCACTATCCACTCACTCGCAGTAAAGCGAGCTGCAAGACTCACAATCTTCAAGAACCGCTACAGCGATATGCAGATGATCAACACTCAGGAGCATATGGATCTCTGCGCAGCCTACTGTAAGCAGATGGGGCTTGAGCCATACTATCTCTACAGACAGAAGGGCATGGCAGGCAACATGGAAAATGTGGGCTATGCAGCAAAGGGCAAGGCCGGCGTATACAACATACTGATTATGGAGGAAAAGCAGACCATCGTGGCGTGCGGAGCCGGAGCAAGCACCAAACGCGTCTGGCCTATACCAAATCCCGATGGCACACACCGCATCGACAGATGCGAGAATGTCAAGGATGTAGGGCAGTATATCGCAAGGATTGATGAGATGATAGAGAGAAAGCAGAGGCTGTTTGAGAAGTAAATATTTCCTGAAAAGTGTATAAAAAATGATGTTTACATCATTTATACATCAAAAATTTCTGTAGTGTTACGGAAAGGTTGCTGTGATAATAAAAAAATGATATAGTTAATATAAAATGAGGAAGGGCTAAAGGTAGCGGATAAAATGTGTGAGTTCAAAATTCAAGAGTTAGGCCTTAGAAATTATAGAGGATTTGATAATAAAAAATTTGTGCTCAATCCAAGAATGAATGTTTTTGCTGGGAAAAATGGTTCTGGTAAGACTTCCGTATTGGAGGCTGCTAATGTGATGCTGGGAGCTTATCTTGCAGCTTACAAGACTTATGTACCTTCACGGTTTGTATATAATATAAAGTCAACCGATGCAAGAAGAAAAACGTTGATTTCAGATGATAGCATGATTTTGACGACAGGATCAATTGCACAGTATCCGTGTGAAGTAAGTTGCAAGGCGCAGTGGGGCGGAAATAATACAGAGAACAATATTGAATTTAGACGAGTTATTTTAAAAGAAGATGCAAGAACTAAATTTGGTGGTTCTAATCCGATGCAGCCAGCTGTAATTGAATGGGAAAATAAAATATCTAATGCGAATCACTCGGATAGTAAAGTGGTTCTTCCATTAGTGCTTTATTTGAGTACAGCACGCCTTTTTAAAGATGGAAATAAGAAAACAAATATAAAAGGTGTATTTAGTAGGACTGACGCATATAATCATTGTTTGGATTCGCAACATGGACTTGAAATTGCATTTCGTTATATTGATACTCTTAAAGCTGTTTCACTAGAAGAAAATGGGGGAAAATTATTTCCTGCATATGAGGCAATTTTAAAGGCTGTTAATGATGCATTTTGTGATGAATTGAAGCCGGGAGAAGAAATTATATCTTCGACCAAATATGAGGATGATATTATTGCATTAAAAACAGCAGATGGAACAATCCTTCCGTTTCAGCTGTTGAGTGATGGTTATAGAAATGTAATAAAGATGGTACTTGATATAGCTACGCGAATGTGCATATTGAATCCTTATCTAAAGGGTGATGCACTCAAAATGACACCTGGAATTGTTATAATAGATGAAATTGATTTGAGTTTGCATCCTACATGGCAGAAACGTATTATAGGAATTCTGAAAGAACAATTTCCTAGAATACAGTTTATATGTGCTACGCATTCTCCTTTTATTATTCAATCTTTGGATGAGGGAGAGCTTATTACTTTGGATCAGCCATTAGATAGTGAGTATTCCGGAGAAGGATTGGAAGATATAGCTGAAGATGTTATGGGCGTAGAATTGCCTCAATATAGTGAGAGAAAACGAAAGATATACGAAGCAGCCTCAAAATATTATACAGCCTTGAAAGAGGCCAAGACTCAAGACGATATAGCTAGGCTTGGCAAAGAATTGGCTGATTTAGAGGCGGAATATAGTGATAATCCTGCTTATATGGCGTGGGTTCATCAAAAATATACTGAACAGGCATGGAAAGTGAAGAAAAATGAGACCAGTAGATAAAGGTGAATCACCATATAATACAATAAAAAAATATCAGGATGCACTGCCCTATTTAGGTGAAAAGATAGGTTATTATTGTTCATATTGTGAATTTCCAATTAAGCATGTACCGGAGGTTGAACATGTTGTATCAAAATCAAAGGGCGGAGATATAACGGATTGGAAGAACTTGCTGTTGGGATGTAAATATTGTAATGCTAGAAAATCAGCTAACACAACTCCTGAAAATGATGATGATTTTTTATGGCCTGATGTGAATAATACAGCAATTGCTTACTTATATGAAAATGGTTATCCAAAGGTAAATGAGCAGCTTTTAATGGAATTAGATCCGACAGGTGAGTTAAAAGAAAAGGCAACCAATACGTATGAGCTAGTAAAACTTGGTAATGTTCCTGATTTGAGTAAAGGGGATAAAGATAGGCGGCTTATAGAAAGAAATACTGCTTATTATAAAGCAAAGGAGTCATTGGACGGATGGCTACATATGAAAGATGCGCCAGATAGCTATAGAGAAGATTTAAAAAAACAAATTATTATGACTGCTTTGGGAGATGGCTTTTATTCTGTTTGGATGACAGTCTTTGCAAATGAGCCACAAATATTATTAGCTTTAATTGATGGTTTTGCGGGAACAAATAAGAATTGTTATGATGAAGAGGGGAATGTTAAAAAGAATATTTCAGTTTAGAAAATTTAGCAGACAGAGTGTAAAAGTGTATAATCATGTAGAGAGGGAGAAGAAAAATTTAGAAATAGTGTCAAAAATTATAAAGAAAACCTAATATTCATTGACAAAGAATTAAAAATGGGTGAAAATATATTATTGAAAAACCTGATTAGATACAGAAAAAGATACAAATAACCGAATAAAACATACAAAAAACAAAACAGGCTAAAAATATTCGGGGGGGGTACAAAGGTACCTCCCCTAGAACAGGTATAAAGGAAAATAAAAGATACCACAAGGAGAATTTGGAAAGAATGTACAGAAAGAAAGGCAGAGGATGGACAAAGCATATAGACTTTATGCTTATAGATATCGCATGCATTGTTATAGCATTTTTAATTTCATATGTGATACGCTTCGGCTTTAATAACCAATATATGGACAAGGACTACCGTATACTGGGGGTAGCATTTCTTCTGATAGATTTCTTTGTGGAGATAATGGCAGATTCATTCAAGAATGTCCTAAAACGCGGATATCTGGATGAATTCATATCGACCTGCAAGCACGCAGTGCTTGTATTTCTGGTGACAGCGCTATTTCTGTTCACTACACAGATGGCTGATATATACTCGCGATTATCATTTTATATCATGTTTCCAATCTATGTGACAATATCATATGTAGCAAGAATTGCACTCAAGAGCTTCCTTAAGAAAAAGGGCTTCGGAACATCTAAGAAATCACTGCTTGTCATAGCACCGGATGCCATGCTTCGTGATACACTGCGCACAGTGGAGAAAAGCTGTATAGGCTATACAAAGATAGTAGCAGCTTCACTGGATACAGATATGAAGGGTGAGACTATATGCGGCATACCGATTGTTGCAAACCACGATGGCATAGTGGACTATGCGTGTGATGAGTGGGTGGATGAGGTACTCATCCCGCCGTGCAGTGAGGATGAATATCCGGAGAAGATGGCAGATATATTCCTTGAGATGGGAATAGCTGTGCATACAGGCATAGCAAAAAACGGAACAGCCCAGGGTGGCTATAAGCAGATAGAAAAGATAGGCGACTATACCGTAGTCACATCAAGCGTGAACTATGCAAATACCAGCGCACTTCTGGTAAAGAGGGGCATGGATATAGTCGGAGGTCTGGTTGGTTGTCTGTTCACACTTATCATCATGATATTTGTGGGACCGGCGATATACATAGCATCGCCGGGACCGATATTCTTCTCACAGGAGAGAATCGGCAGAAACGGCAGAAAGTTCAAGATGCATAAATTCCGCAGCATGTATATGGATGCCGAGGAGCGAAAGAAAGAACTTATGGCACAGAATAAAGTGGGCGACGGAATGATGTTCAAGATGGACTTTGATCCTAGAATCATAGGCAATAAGGTGCTGCCAAACGGAAAGAAGAAAACCGGAATTGGACAGTTTATCAGGAAAACAAGCCTGGATGAATTTCCACAATTCTTCAACATACTAGTGGGAGATATGAGCCTGGTAGGCACCAGACCGCCGACACTGGATGAGTGGGAAAAGTATGAACCACATCACAGAGCCAGAATGTCATTCAGACCCGGACTGACCGGACTATGGCAGGTGAGTGGAAGGAGCAATATCACGGACTTTGAGGAAGTGGTGAAGCTGGATACCCAGTATATTGGGGAGTGGAGTGTTAAGGGTGATATAAGTATTCTCTTTAAAACAGTTATGGGCGCACTAAAAAACGATGGAGCAGTTTAAAAGACGTGAACAGACGAAAGAGTAAGCATAAAGAAAAACTTAATATTGCTATGTTTGGGCAAAAAAGGATTCCGTCAAGAGAAGGCGGAGTTGAGATAGTAGTTGAAGAACTTTGCACAAGAATGGTTGCACTGGGACATAATGTGACTTGCTACAACAGAGGTGGTCATCATGTGAGTGGTTCTGAGTATGATTCAAAACGACTTAAAGAATATAAAGGAATTAGGCTTAAAACAGTCCCAACAATAGAGAAAAAAGGTCTTGCAGCTGTATCATCATCATTTTTTGCAGCATTATGTTGTGCTTTTGGTCGGTATGACATTGTTCATATTCATGCTGAGGGACCGGCATTTTTCGCGTGGTTACCAAAACTATTTGGTAAAAAAGTGATTGTAACAATTCATGGATTGGATTGGCAGCGTGAAAAATGGAAAAGCGGATTTGGTTCAACATTCATTCATCAGGGTGAAAAGAATGCTGTGAAGTATGCGGATGAAATTATTGTACTTAGTAAGGGAGTACAGGATTATTTTGAAAAAACATATGGCAGAAAAACTGTATTTATTCCAAATGGTGTAAGTAATCATATAGAAAGAGAACCGCAGATTATAAAAAATAAATTCGGATTAGGTAAAGATGAATATATTTTGTTCCTTGGACGATTAGTTCCGGAAAAAGGAATCAAATATTTAATAGAAGCATTTAAACAGGTTGATACAGAAAAAAAATTGGTTATTGCTGGTGGCAGTTCGGATACAAGTGAATTTGAAAATGAAATGAAAGAACTTGCTAAAGAAGATAAACGAATCTTATTTACTGGATTTGTTCAAGGACAGGAGTTAGAAGAGTTGTATAGCAATGCATATGTGTATGTACTCCCATCTGACTTAGAAGGAATGCCTTTAAGTTTGTTGGAGGCAATGAGCTATGGAAATTGTTGCTTGGTATCGGACATACCTGAGTGTGTTGATGTGGTTGAAGATAAAGCACTTATATTTCAAAAATCAGATGTAAATAGCTTATATACAAAGCTCGTTGATATATGTTGTAATTCTTCGAAGGTGCAATCATTTAAACGTACTGCAGAGGAATTTGTATGTAATAAATATAGCTGGAATAAAATTGTAAAAGATACTTGCTGCTTATACAGATAAAAATAAAAAAGGTTGGAAATAAAATGTCAGAAAAGAAATTAAACGGAACTGTAATAGTAACTTATAGATGTAATGCTCGCTGTAGCATGTGTAATAGATATAAAGCACCTTCGAAACCAGATGAAGAAATTAGTATAGAGACAATAAAAAAACTTCCTAAGATGTATTTTACAAACATTACAGGAGGCGAACCTTTCATAAGAACTGATTTGAAGGATATTGTAAGAGAATTATATAAGAAAAGTGATCGAATAGTTATATCTACTAATGGATTTTTTACAGATCGAATTGTGGATTTAGCAAAAGAATTTCCTCAAATTGGTATAAGAATATCTATTGAAGGACTTGAAAAAACAAATAATGAGATTCGTGGCTTGGAAAATGGATTTCAGAGAGGATATAGTACGTTAAAGAAATTACGTGAAATGGGAATGAAGGATGTAGGCTTTGGAATGACTGTCCAGGATAAAAATGCTCCGGATCTTGTTCCTTTATATGAGCTTTCTAATGAAATGGGAATGGAGTTTGCTACGGCAAGTCTACATAATAGTTTTTATTTTGTTGAGGCGAAAAATATTATAAATGATCGTCCGATGGTTGCAAAGAATTTTGAAAAGTTAGTTAATGAGTTATTACGTAGTAATAGTCCTAAAAAATGGTTCAGAGCATATTTTAATCATGGATTAATTAATTATATTTATGGGCAAAAGAGGCTTCTTCCATGTGACATGAGTTTTGATACATTTTTCATTGATCCATATGGTGATGTTATGCCTTGCAATGGAACTAAGGATAAAGAAGTTATGGGAAATTTGAATAATCAATCTTGGGATGAACTGTGGAATAGTTCTCAGGCAGAAGAGGTGCGAAAAAAAGTTCGTTGTTGTGATCGAGATTGCTGGATGATAGGCTCTGTTTCTCCGGCTATGCATAAATATATTTGGAAACCAGCAACATGGGTTTTAGTGCATAAATTTAAAGCTTTATTTACTAAACAACCATACAGTATGTATGAAAACAAAATTTGCTGTGATTATCGTGATGGAAAAGTTACGAAAGAAGAACTTGATAAATGTAGTACATGTGACATAAATTGTGTAATTGATAATGGCTTAAGTGAGGCTTCAAAAGAGCAGTTAAAACATAAATCTGGAGAGGAAATTGTGGACGAGGATATTGCAAATCAGCTTGGAAATAAATAAAAAACATGATTAATATAGCATAAAAATCTCGGAGGTTATCTAAAAGTGCTGAAAATAAATTTAAAAAAATTTTTTATGGGAATAGCATATAATTGTTTGTTTTTTTCCATCATACTTAAAATGCTATATCAAACAAACCAAAATGGCACTATAAGACTTTTGGGGTTTGGTATGCAGGCAATTGTTTTGTTATGCTATTTTTTTGAGGAATTGATAACGCTAAAGAGGAAATCAATAAACAGTATTACTTTGATTTTAGGAATTTTAATTGTA
>OHJN01000188.1_pt1 | contig 38906 bp, 42 predicted proteins | sample 1568531 | NCBI WGS metagenome assembly OHJN01 (sample SAMEA3879594, study PRJEB24766) | human gut metagenome | biome: human-associated habitat; feature: feces | place: USA | collected 1985/1987
CTTCCTTCCGACGCCCCCGACTTCGCCCGCACGATGGCCCGCGGCTACGTCACGTCCCACCCCCTGCAGGCCGCCCTCGCCGACCTCTCGCCCAGTTCCCCCACCGCCGCGCTCAGCATGCAACTCCACTACCAGATGGCCTCGGTCCGCTTCACGCTCTCCGGCCTCCCTGCCTCCTGCGGCAAAGCCTACGTCCGTGTCGCCTCCCCCTACGAGGCCCTTGCGCTCAGTGGCGAACTCACGGGATCACAGAAGTCCGTGGTGCCTCTGACCCGCTCCGCCGAAGGCCGCTGGGTCTCTAATGAGGCTTTCCTCTTCCCCACCACGGGCGCCCAGACCGTTTTTACCATTGCCTACGAAGATGACGCCGAGGAGCAGTATGCGCAAGTCACCTACCAAGCCCCCTTGCGTGCCGGCGTCCCCTACGAACTCAACGGATCCCTCTCGGGCGGTACCCTCGAAGTCACGGGCAGTGTCACTCCCGCCCAATGGGGCACCCCCGAGTCGCTCTCTTTCACCTTCTCCCCCGATGTCCCGACCGTTATTGGAGGTACCACCCCCGGCGACACTCCCTATGAGGTGGAAACCCTTCCCGCCCCGCTCTCGCTCTGGGACGGCCATGTCGTTGTCGATACCACCTTGTGTGGCGACAATAGCAGTACCCTCCTGCTACTCTCCGTCGCCGATTATGACGGCCTCACCTCCGCCCTCAATGCCGAGACCCCAGGCATGGCCTCCGGCCTGGCTACCGACTACCAAGAGGGCGTCCTCGCCTCCTGGCGCATCCCCACCGAAGATGAAGCCCGCCAGTTGCGCGCCGCCTACCTTGCCCATCCCGATTCCTTCGAAGACCTGCTCGCTCAGTCCGGTGGCGACCCTGTAGCCATCACGGACGGCAAGGGCAACAACATCCGTTACCTCTGCGCCGAGGCACGCCATACCTATAGCTTCAAGCCCGGCTCTGCCTACAACGCCATCAAAGAGGCCGGCGCCAGCGTCCGCGACTACCACCTCCGCCTCGTCACCTCCGTGCGAGTCAAACAAAAACAGCGGTAGCATACCAATGGAATAACTAAAAACAAGTATTAACGCCCGATTAATCTATGATTAACGGCAATTAAAGTTTAAAACAATGAGAACAACCCACGCACTTCTGTTCCTTTCCCTGACGGCCCTCTTCTCCTGCTCCTCCGACGAGGACGCCACGACCGCCACAGAGCTCGAACCCACTACTGTGAATGTGACCTTCACGGGCCTTGACATTTCTATCACCCCCGACCTGAAAGCCAACGCCCCCTTGCGCGCCTCCGCCACGCAGTCGGGCGTCACACGCATTGCCTTCAAGGTCCTTGATGCCACTGGTAAAGAGGTCTATAGCGAAGACAAGAATGTCGGCTCCGACAACGACTTCGACCATGTCGTCTGCCCGCTCCATGTCGGCAAATACACCTTCGTTGCTGTTGCCCACAAAGCCAAGGGACTTGATTCGCCCGTAGCGACTGTCACCTCCACCGACAAGGCCCTCCTGACAGAAAGCTACGTCCCGAAACTCGTCTATGCCAAAACCATGGACGTGACCGTAGCGGGCAATACCACCCAGAATATCACGATGGAATTCGGCAAGCGCATCACCACCAGCTTCAACCTCAAAGTGAAGGATGATTATCCCGACGAAGTCACGAAGGTACGTCTCACCGCCAATTCCTCCAAACCCAAGGCGGCGAGTCCCTTTGCGTTTAGTCCCGCCACAGGTTTTGCCCCGTCAGCCCTCAGCTACACGAACACCATTTCCCGTGCAGAAAACGACCTCTCCAGTTTCACGGGAAAGGGAATAGGACTCCATTTCTTCCTTACCAAAGACGAGCAGCAGATGGACATTGTCATCGAGATGCTAAACGATAACGACGAGGTGCTCTACACGCGTACTCTCAGCGACCTCACCTTCCATCGCCATAGCACGACCTGCGCCACAGGTACGTTCTTCACGGCCTCTGTCACTACCACCTTCGACTTCGATATGAAGGACGACACCACGATCGATGTCCCGCTGAATCCCTAACAGGCAATCATATCCCCTCCCGAATGACGGCATGCGAAGAGCGATACTTCGGAGGGGAACAAAACGTATCAACGAATAAATCAACTTTTACAACCAAGAAACCTTAGCAGGAAATGACACAGTGCAAACTGTCCTCTTTGTTGTTCTTTGTTGTTTCCCTTTCAGCAGGCTTGTCTGAGCACAGGTTGTTATATGTTGTACTTGTTGTTCAAGTTGTTTTCCCTATATCAGCAAGAAGACTCAGCAACGACGGGCTGCTTTTCCTGAAAAAGCTGCCGCAAAAGTTGTTCTTTGTTGTTTCCCTTTCAGCAGGCTTGTCTGAGACTCTCAGGTTGTTATAAGTTGTACTTGTTGTTCAAGTTGTTTTCCCTATATCAGCAAAAAGAACCAGCAAGAAGCCGCAGCATAAAATATTAACGAATCAATTAACGCCCGATTAACGGCGATTTATGTTAAACGGCAGCTCGCCTGCCAACCACTATCCCAAAAACGAATTTTATGAGCAAACAAAACATTGCCCTCATCACGGGCGTGACCGGCCAGGACGGTTCCTACCTCGCCGAACTCCTCCTCGACAAAGGCTATGACGTCCATGGCGTCATCCGCCGCTCCTCCGTCGATTACCGCGAGCGCATCGCCCACCTCGAGGGCCGCCCCCACTTCCACCTCCACTATGCCGACCTCGGCGACTCCATGTCCATCGTCGGCGTCGTCGCCGACGTGCGCCCCACGGAGATCTACAACCTCGCCGCCCAGAGCCACGTGCAGGTCAGCTTCGACTCCCCCGAGTTCACCGCCGATGTTGATGCCGTCGGCGTCCTCCGCATCATCGAGGCCGTCCGCAAGGTGGGCCTCGCCAATAGCTGCAAGATCTACCAGGCCTCCACCTCCGAGCTCTACGGCAAGGTCGAGGAAGTCCCTCAGAACGAGAACACCCCCTTCCACCCCTTCAGTCCCTACGCCGTCGCCAAGCAGTACGGCTTCTGGATCATCAAGGAGTACCGCGACGCCTACGGCATGTTCTGCTGCAACGGCATCCTCTTCAACCACGAGAGCGAGCGCCGTGGCGAGACCTTCGTCACCCGCAAGATCACCCTCGCCGCCGCCCGCATCGCCCAGGGTCTGCAGGACAAACTCTACCTCGGCAACCTCGACTCCCTCCGTGACTGGGGCTACGCTAAGGACTACGTCGAGTGTATGTGGCTCATCCTCCAGGCCCGCCACCCCGAGGACTACGTCATTGCCACGGGCGTGCAGCACAGCGTCCGCGAGTTTGCCCAACTCGCCTTCCACTATGTCGGCATCGAACTCCAATGGGAGGGCGAAGCCGAGCACGAGAAGGGCATCTGCGTCAGTGGCCCCGACCACCTCGTCGGCAAGACCCTCGTCGAGGTCTCCCCCGACTTCTACCGCCCCACCGACGTCGTCAACCTCTGGGGCGACCCCACGAAGGCCCGCGCCAAACTCGGCTGGAACCCCAATACCACTACTTTCGAGGAACTGGTGAAGATCATGGTCGATCACGACATGGCAAAGGTCGCCTCCGAGGGCGCCGCCGCCAAGGTGCGCATGAACCTCGCCGAATACCTGGAGAAAGGCATTGTGAAATGATGAAAACGATCGACAGACGCCACGCCGTCCCCTTCGCACTGGTCACGAGCATGTTCCTCCTCTGGGGCCTTGCCAACAACATGACCGACACGCTGCTTGCCGCCTTCAAGCGCATCATGTCCATGAGCGACACGCAGACCTCTCTCATCCAGTTCGCCTTCTATGGCAGCTACTTCTGCTTCGCCCTGCCCGCGGCCCTCTTCATCCGTCGCAGGAGCTTCAAGTCCGGCATCATCCTCGGCCTGCTCCTCTACGCCGCTGGCGCGATGTTCTTCCTTCCCGCCGCCCGCGTCGCAAGCTACGGCTTCTACCTCGTCGCCATCTACGTGATGGCCGGCGGCTGCAGCGTCCTGGAGACCACGGCCAACCCCTACGTCATGAGCATGGGTGACCCGCGCACGGCCACGCGCCGCCTCAACATTGCGCAGAGCTTCAATCCCGTCGGCTCCATCCTCGGCATCCTGATGAGCAAGTACTTCATCCTCGACGACATCAGCCTCTACTCCATCAGCGGCACCTACGCCGCCCTCGGCCTCGTCCTGCTCGGCATCCTCGTGGTGATGTTCTTCGCCCGCATGCCCTCGGGCAAGGACGACGACCGCAGCGACAGCGTCGGGGCCAGCTTCCGCCGCCTCCTCTCCAACCGCCTCTACCGCCGTGGCGTAGTCGCCCAGTTCTTCTACGTCGGCGCGCAGATTGGCGTGTGGAGCTTCACCATCCGCCTGGTGATGCAGGAGACGGGCCGCCTGGAGGCCGCCGCCAGCAGCATCTACCTGATCTCCATCATCGGCCACTGCCTCTCCCGCTTCATCTACACGGGACTGATGCGCTGGTTCTCCCCCTCGCGTCTCCTCACCTTCGGCGGTGTGATGTCAGCGCTGCTGAGCCTCACGGTTGTCCTGAGCGCTGGCACGGGCTGGCTCTGCATCACCTCGCTGGTCCTCATCAGCTCCTTCATGAGCCTGATGTTCCCCACCATCTACGGCATCGCCCTCGGCGGCATCATGCGTGGCGACCACCCCGGAGACTCGAAGATCGGAGCCAGCGGCCTGATCATGTCGATCCTCGGAGGCGCCCTCCTCACCCCGCTCCAGGGCATGGTCTCCGACCACACCAACATCTATACGTCCTACGCCGTCCCCGCCTTCTGCTTCGTGGTCGTGACCGCCTACGCCGTCTATGCCCACCGCTGCAAGGCCACGCTGTAGCCGTCTGTGGCATTCGCGCCTTGATTCCCTAAGCAAGGGAGTTCTAACGACCGACTAGTTGTTCTTTGTTGTTTCCCCTGCAGCAGGTTTGTGTCACGCGTAGCGTGTTGTCCCGGCGAAGCATAGTTATAAGTTGTACTTGTTGTTCTGGTTGTTTTCCCTATATCAGCAGCTTCATCAGCAAGAAGCCCCAGCAAGGGCGAGCCGCTTTTCTTGAAAAAGCGGCCGCAAAAAGTTGTTCTTTGTTGTTTCCCTTTCAGCAGGATTGTCTGAATCACAGATTGTTACATGTTGTACTTGTTGTTTTAGTTGTTTTCCCTACCTCAGCAAGAAACGTCCCTATACTCCCGCTCCGCATGAAAGCAAGGACACGCCTTGCGCGGGTCGAAGGTATGATGCGACACGACGATTGCCCGTGGATACCGCCCCTTAAGCTCCTGCACCAATGTGAGTAGCGCACGCTTCTGCGCCTCCGTCCGCGTGTCCGCCGGCCTGCCCTGGGCGTCCAAGCCACCCTCGTAGCAGACCCCGATGCTATGCCTGTTGTGGTTCAGGCAGTGCGCTCCCACCTTCGCCTCGGGCCGTCCCCGCTCGACGGTTCCATCCCGCCGCACCACATAGTGGTAGCCAATGCCACTCCAGCCCCGTTTGCGGTGCCAAGAGTCAATCTGTTGCGCGCTCGACGTCTGGCTGGGCCGTACCGCCGAGCAATGAATAATGATCAAAGTGATAGTTCTCATAGAAATTCAAGTGAGAGGTCACGACCCCTCCATCTTCCGTCAACGAGTTGAGGGCCGATGCGCAGAGGCCGTGACCACGAGTTAGAGATTAGAGTTGCGTGATGGCTCCACCCGCTGCGCCGGTGATCACCATTTCAATGATTCGCAGCACATACAGTGCCACACGTTTCCAGTTCACTTTCATACGCGATGTTTTAAGATAGATGAATAGAATAAACTTCATACACTGCTTGATTAGTCACCCAAGGTGCCACCGTCCTCGCCACTGCTCGGCGGATTGGTGATTCCCGTGTCCGTCTTGCCGTCCTCACCCGTGTTGCTTCCTGCGCCACCCGACGGGTTGGAAGGCTCACCGGTGTTCTCTCCCGTACCCTCAGAAGGGTTAGAAGGCTTTCCCGTGTTGCCACCACCGTTGCCAGGACCCTTCTTCACGGCCTCGATGTCGATCACGTTCTCACCCTTCTTCTCCGCCTTCAAGGCAGCAGTTTGCAGCGATCGGCTCGCTACCGGGTTGAAGGCCGCGCGTCCGATGAGGTTCTCGAAGTCCGTGCCCGGCGTGAAGATGATATTCACTGCCGTGATGTTCTTCGACGTGAACGTCTCACAGCTCTCCGCCCCTTCGCTGCTGATGGACAACCAGAAGTTGCCGAGCTCATCGAGCATCACCTTCTTGCCCTCCAGCAGTTGCTCCACGAGACACGAGCACATGTCGCTCAACACGCCCTTCACCTGTCCACGCTTGTAGCCACCATGCTCGGCGATGTGGGCCACGAAGTCGCGAAACGACATCACCTCCTTCACCTGCGCCTTGGCATACGCCTTCTCGGGGAGATTCGGCTTCAACGAATTACGCATCATGTACACACTGTAATTGATCATACGCTTGCCCATCGTCGGTATGGGACTTGATGTTTACGCAAGCAGTCATTGCGCCCGACAGAATTGGATGTTGTTTCCTGACTGCGATGCAAAGGTACTAAGTTGAGAAGCCGAAATCAAATCTATTCATAACCGTTTACAATCCATTCACAATCCGTTCATAATCGGTCTGATTTAGCTCAGAAATCACCCCCGATGGACGTGAAAGACGGATTTCTCGGTGCCAATATATAGATAAGGAGAAAAACCTCCCCAACCACCTCAAAAAATGAAGTTATATTCATCGGCCTACGAAGTTATATTCATTGGCCTACGAAGTTAACTTCATCGGGCTTCGAAGTTAACTTCATCAAGCAGCGTACTAAAGACCCTCTATCGAGTATTCATCATCCAAAACAAATATTCAACCTTTTATGTGTGATATGACCATCAATATTTACGGCGGAAACAACCAGATTCTGCCCAACGCCACCGAGGCAGTACAAAACCTCTATGTCTATGATCATGCCAACAAACTGCAGGTCGTCCAGACTACCAGCGGCGCGCTTTCTTCCGACGCAGAAAAGCTCTCTCGCTACATCGACAAGGACCACATCCCGGCGCACCTCAACAAGATTCGCGCGTGCAACAACGCCACCGATCTGGCCCAGGTCGTCGTCTCCCTGCTCGATCAAGAGTCCAAGCTCACCGAAGAGACCATTGTCAAAGAGAGCTTCATCCAATGCCTGCTTCCTTTCGCCATCAACATCACCACGGGAAGAAGCGTGAACAACATTCGCGCCCGCATCAACGATGCCTTGGAGGCCCGTCACAGGTCCCGCCCATGACAAAAGTAGTAACGACCCATTCATGTCCAATTAACGACGATTAATGTGAACTCCGTGGCGGCTTGCCAGCCACTGTCCTTGCGAAGCCTTGTTCATGTTGTTTCCCTTGCAGCAGGATTTCTTTCCACCCAGTGCCTTGCCGAAGGCGTTGTTATTTATTGTACTTGTTGTACTAGTTGTTTTCCCTTATCAGTAAGTAATATCCCCATCCGAGTGGCGGCATAGCGCAGAGCGATACTGCGGTGGGGAACAATGTCCTATTACCGTCCGAACGACGGTACCCAAAAATATTAACGACAGATTAATGTCCGATTAACGGCGATTAATGTGAAAAACCCTGGCGGCTTGCCCGCCACCAACACCCCTTATGCTATAAGCGCGCGTTAAAAACCGAGAAACCCTTGGTCGTTTAGAAATTAAGTCGTACTTTTGCCAAATTAAAGAAAGAAATAATCGTCATGAAGACAATAGATCAGATACTAAAGATAAAAGCAGTTGTGCTTTACATCCTGAAAGCATTCCCAGAGGGAGTGGACTACATCCACCTCTTTAAGGTCATGTACTTTGCCCAGCAAAACCAGCTGAAAGAGTACGGCTTGCCCATCATCTATGATACTTTTGTAGCAAGGAAGCATGGCCCTGTTCCGACATTGACTTACAAGGTGTTGCGTGGAGTAGAAGGAAAGGCTGAGATATCTTCTCCGGAGTTGAAAGACTTCGCCGACTCGTTGAAAATCGAACTATCACAGGACGGCCACCAACTTATTCTTGCTTCAAAGCAAGCTGTTTGCGATATGGACGAACTCTCAGTAGCTGACGTCAAGATGCTTGATAAGTGGATTGACAAATGCAAAGGCGTAGATTCCTTTGATTTGTCAGACAAGTCGCATGAGGACAAAGCATGGAAGCGCGCAAAGCGACAAGCAGATAAAACTGGCGAGGATACAAAGATCACGATGTATGAAATGGCAGATGCTGCAGGTGCCAGCAAAGCAATGTTGGCCGTTATTCGTGAGCGTCAATCCGTTCAAAAAGCGTTGTCATGGACTTAAGGGAAGTGCTAGGACATCGTCCTTGCGAAGCCTTGTTCATGTTGTTTCCCTTGCAGCAGGATTTCTGTCCCCCTGGTGCCTTGCCGAAGGCGTTGTTATATATTGTACTTGTTGTTCTAGTTGTTTTCCCTATGTCAGCTTGAAGGCGCAGCAAGGACGGCAATGGCTTTACTCGCCCAGTGTATAACGCTCAACCAAGACGCGCCTTGAATGGGGAAAAGGATTGACATGTAAGTTAAATATTAACGACCAATTCATGTCCGATTAACGGCGATTAATGTGAAAAGCCCCGGCGGCTTGCCCGCCACCAAAATCCAATCCATGTAGGACGTTCCCTTTTATAAAGAGTAACGCACCGCATGAACACTAATCACAAAAATCGCTAAAATCCTTTGTGATGTTAAATATTAGCCTTACCTTTGCTGGGCAACAGAAATGGCAATAATGATGAACGGTGCTGAATGTATTAAAAAGTTGTCTCCTGTTCTATTTTGGGACATAGACAAATCACAGGCTGACATGGACAAGTATCCGTCCTTTTTTGTTCAGCGGGTTCTGGAGTATGGCAATTGGAATGATTGGAAACTTCTGCTGAGCTACTATGGCAAGGATCAGATCGTGGAAATCTGTAAACGGTTGCGTTCGCTCGACTCGATATGCCTTTCGTATATTTGTGCTATTTCAAATACTAAAAAGGAGGAATACAGATGTTATCGAATGAAACAATCGACCTCTTGGTCTGACATTCAGGAGCATAAAAGTAGCCAAGGTTAGACAATTACAATAATAAACTATCCCCATCCGAGTGGCGGCAGAGCGCAGAGCGATACTGCGATGGGGAACAATGTCGTATTACCGTCCGAATGACGGGAAAGTATTAACGACAGATTAACGTCCGATTAACGGCGATTAATGTGACAAATGCTGGCGGCTTGCCCGCCGAAAATCTGTAAGCACTCAAATTAGGGCTCAATTTTGAAAGGTGTAACTTTGCTGCCAAATTTTAAACATTGATTTATGTACAGCAGCGAAGATTTGGAACGATTCTATTTCCAGTACCAGACGGAGGCAATGCCGAAGGGTATCTCCATTGAACAGTTCTATTCCCGCAATAAAGTACCTTATAACATATTCTACAAATGGTACAAAGAATGTGCAAATCGAATACAATCAAGCTTGCTTGAATTGTTGAGGTGCAGCCTTTCTTATCTAAGGATACACGCAACAAGATTGTGGAAGTAAAGGTGGATGGTCTTCCGGCCTCTTGTCAAAAAGATCCGAAGGAAGAAGCTCATTTACCGGAACAATCCACGACAGAGGAGAAGAGCTCTTGTGTTCGTATCCTTGTGGAGTTGCGAATGACCAACGGATTGCATATCTCCCAGAAGAACCTAAACTATCAGGAGTTGTAGCGACTGATAGAGAAGTCGGAGGGCCTATGCTTAATGTAACAGGATTAAACCGTTTCTATTACCTCCGTGATTTCACCGACATGCGCTGCAAGCATAGCCGTGTGTTATCCATCATACGCGAACAACTTCATCGTGAGTCCGATGATGGCGATGTGTTCATTGTCATATCTCCATTACGGATGATCGAACTGCGACATATCATAGAACAAAAGCAAGAACTTCTGACGCGAGAATCAATCTCGCGTCCCGCTCTTGATTATAACGAAGGTATGACAGCAGAAGAACAAAAACGTTATATCAACTATTTGGCTGAGCGAGTTCGTGAGGCTGATTTAGGTCTTCGTGCCCGTGATGCGGTACTTCAGGATTTTTTGGACAAGCAGAAGGAATATGATGCCCGCTTGTCAAAGCTTGATGCCGTGTTGTCAGAAATGCAAGATCTGAAGGATAGCTTGGCTTCCGAAATGAAGAAGCGTAAGGTCGCCGAACGGAAGGTGGATGACTTGAAGGCGAAGTTGAAGTTTTCCAACAAGAATCGCTTTGGTGACAAAATGAGCGGCTCCAAGAAAAAGCGTTCGGACGCAGAGTCTGATCGTACCCAGGACGAGGAGAATTTTGATGGTACGTCTTCGTCTCTGCCTGATGACTCGGTAGCCAATAAAAAACCAGAGGCGCCAGCCGCAGTAGCTCCTAAGGAGAAGAAGCCACGTGATTTGTCTAATCGTCCTGACACCTATAAAACCATGGGTGTTCAGGGAACGTCCAAGGAATATAAGTCGGACTTGTCCAAAGTCCCTGGACGTGTACTTGAGAAAAAGATGGTCCCTGTGTTCCATCTTGATGTAAGCATCGTCGAAGAACGTTTCGAGTTGGTTCACTATGTCGAGAAGGGCAAGAAACCCAAGTGGGGTTATTTCCCTGTAGTCGGTAATCCACAGATCGTTACAAAGTTTGATGGCACCAAGGTCACTCCTGAGTTTCTTCAAGCCATAGCATACGAGGTCTATGTGAAAAATGTTACTTTCGGCCTTCTTCATCGTTGGCTTACCGACTTGGGTATGCAGGTGTCTGCCAATACGCTCCGTAACTGGCTGAAGAAAGGCAAGAAGTATCTTGACGAGCTTGTCAAGGTACTGAAGGAAGTGGCGTTGGAGAAAGACTCTATAGTAAACTGTGACGAGACATGGTGCAAGGTCCGCAAGTACGACCATTACAAGAAATGTTATATTTGGGTATTGGTCAACAAGGCGGAACAGACAGTCATCTTCTTCTATGAGGATGGCTCGCGTGGTCGTGATGTGCTGACCAACTTTATCGGTGACGCCGAACTGAAGAGTGTCATGACTGACGGCTATAATGCCTATGTGTTTATTGGTGACGAGTTGAGCACCGTACAGAAAAGTCCTAATCTCAAGAAAGCCATACACCAAGTCTGCATGGCTCATTGGAAAGCCAAGTTGGACAAGGCCCTGGAGCAAGCCGGTGATGTTCGAGCTCTTCCTTTTTTAAGAGGTGTGGATTTCTTTTATGGTAGGGAACACCAATACGACAAGGAAGGCCTTAGTCCAGAAGAAAGGGGTAAACGTCGTCAAGACCTTGAGTCAAAGGAAATGCTGATAACTCTTAGGCAACATCTTAAGATAGAGCTCGACAAAGACCCCTCTGAGACTACTCCTTACTTGAGGGCAGCGTTGAAGTATCTTGATAAGTTCTGGGACAACATCTTTGCTTTTCTAAAGGACGGTAGTCTTCCCATTGATAATAATCTGGCAGAGCGTGCGATTCGTCCTTTGACCACCCAGCGCAATGCCATGCTCCACTTCGGCAGCGACGAAGGGGTGGAGATGGCAGCTACTTATCATAGCATCATCAGTACGGTGAAGATGCAGGGACGGTCTGCATGGGAGTACCTCGGTAAGTTTTTTACTAAAATATTTAACGGTTGCAGGGATTTTTTCAGTATGCGACCAGACAAAATTGGATTGGCAATATGCCAATAGTTAAAAAGCAAGCGAAATTTTAACAACTCAATGTATAGGCACTTGCAAAAGTGCCTATACAAAGGGCTATGCCCTAAATTGAGCACTAACATTCCAAATGGTGTATTACAAAAATTATATCCTTGTACTAAAATGGCACACAAAACATTCATATCATATAAGTACAGCGAAGCGCAGTCTTTGCGTGATAAAATTATAAAGGCAATGGGTGATGATGCATCCTACTATAAAGGAGAAACAGCAGAGTCACCAGATTTGACAGACACATCAACCGAGAATATTAAGAGAAATCTTCGAGATATGATGTTCGACACATCAGTAACGATTGTCATCATTTCCCCGAACATGAAGAAAAGTAAGTGGATTGACTGGGAAATTGAGTACTGCTTGAAAAAAATAACTCGCAAAGATAGAACGTCACAACGTAATGGAATTGTGGGCGTTATAATGAAGATTAATGATGGATATAGATGGCTCAAAAAATCAAATTTGGAGAGTGATGGTTGTACTACTAATTCCTATCATACAGAACTGCTATATCCAATCATCAATAACAATCGGTATAATCAGAATCCAAAGAAATATAGTTGTATCACCTGTAAATGTGTAGATGTCCTTACTGGTTCATACATAGCACTCGTAGAGGAAGATGATTTTCTTTCTAATATTGATAAGTATATAGACAATGCTTTCGATAAGAGTGAGAATGACGCTTCTGGATACGACATAAATTCCACTCGATAATTATATATGATAAATTCAAAATATCAAATCATCATATTGGGAGAGAACAAGGAACTGCTTCCAAGCGTTCTTTCTAAGTTGGAAAATGTTTTGCATGATATGCAAATCACAAAAGCTAACTATCAGATAGTGTATTCCGATGCTTTTGATGAATGTTCTTTGGGAATAAATCCTACAGTCGCATTGTATTTTACAAACGAAACTGGTAGTGACAAGGATTGTGACGTTGTTTCTATCTTAAAGAAACATTCAGTTGTCATTATTCCAATAGTTGATTCGTTTGACAATGCCAGCCGTTTGTTGCCAGAGTGCCTTAAGGAAATCAATGCAGCAAGAATAGCTGATAAAGATGACGAAAACGGCATTACTGAAACAATAAACCATGTATTGTGTAACATCGGTCTCTTGACAAAAGAGCGAAACATATTCATCAGTTATAAGAGAATTGATTGCCAGGCTTTAGCTAACCAACTGTACGACAAATTTCTTCAAGCAGGTTTCACAGTCTTTTTAGATACAGAAAGTTTGTCTGCTGGTGTGAATTTTCAGAAAATGTTGCGACATCGCCTCGCTGACTCTTTTGTACTATTGTTACTAAATTCGGAACACTTCTTTGATGAGAATAGTAAATGGACATTGGAAGAATACAATATTGCGCAAAGCCTTCGGATTGGAATATGTTCTATAATGATGCCATCAGTAGTGATTAAGCGCGAATTTAATTTTAGTGATTTTCTGCGACTTGATAATAATGATTTTATATCTGATGACAAAAATAGAATAACAGAAGAGAAACTTGAGAATGTTGTCTTGTATATCAAATCAATATATGCTAGACTTTACGAATCTCGTAAGAAAGCATTAGTAAATGCTTTTACTAATAACTTGCGTAAAAGCGATATTCATTTTGTTCAAAACATAGATGCTTCAATACTCATAAAATCATCAAAACTTACCTGTAAAGTAATACCTCTAACAGGTATTCCAAAGTCTTGGGATTATTATGTTTCTGACATTAAAAAACAAGAAAACGACAACTGCGAAGTGTATCTTCTCTATAATGACCAATGCATCCTGGAAGAGTGGCTGAAGCACCTGACATGGTTAGAAGACAAATCTGGCATTCATGCTATTAACGTAAACAACAATTTATCATGGATTCAAGCAAACCTGTAATCTTCTTGTCCGCAAGTATGCCGACAAAAGACAGAGACCACCGTTTCTTTGATACGGCAGATTTTATAGCTATACGTGATGCTATTGTGGCTTTAGTAAATGCTATTATACCAAATTACAGACTGGTATGGGGTGGACACCCTGCAATTACACCAATTATTCATGATATATTCAAAAAACGTGGGTTTGATTACAATGAGCACATAACCATCTATCAGTCAAATTATTTCTTAGGTAAAATGCCCAAAGAAAACCAACAATTTGACAATGTAGTTCTAACAGATGAAGTCAGAAGTTACGCTGATGAGAAAAAGAATATTGCTGAAAGTCTGGCAATAATGCGAGAAAGGATGCTGACAGATAATCCTATATATGCAGGTGTATTTATTGGCGGTATGGAGGGGTATTAGATGAATATGAATTACTAAAACAGTATTCAAATGGTCAGTCAAAGATATTTCCAATCGCATCCACAGGTGCTGCCGCTCGCATCCTTTACAACGAATTGACTGACAAGTGCGAGATTCGTAACACAAGGCTTTTGACAGATTATTGTTATGCAACGCTGTTCAATGATTTGTTGAACTGATAAAAAGATGATCTTATATCCTCGATGTTTAAAATTCAGAAATAATTATGGCAAAAAGACAAGTATTTTTTAGTTTCCATTACAATCGTGATGTATGGAGAGCGTCTATGGTAAGAAATATGGGCAAAGTAGATAACAGTTCTACATTTTCAGATAACGATTGGGAGGAAGTTCGTTACAAGACTGATGCTAAAATCAAAGAATGGATTGATGGTCAAATGGCTATGCGTTCATGTCTAGTGGTGCTTGTCGGATACGAGACCTCTCAGCGTAAATGGGTAAAATACGAGATAGAAAAAGCGATGGAATTGCACAAAGGAATCGTTGGTATTAGAATCAATAGGCTAAAAGACAGTAATGGAGAGCAAGATCCTAATGGTAGTAATCCATTCTATAATGTTTACACAAACTGTGGTCATCGTCTTTCAAACTATGTATAACTTTACGAATCCCCTTATAGTTCTAGTTCTTATGTCTATGGCGATATCAATGACAACATTGAAGATTTGGTAGAGAATGCTATTTCCAACAGATGGAATTTTTGATGACAAACATTATAAAAGGCAGTAAATGGATAGGATTTTTACCAAAGAGAGATTTGAAAGTGCAGCTCGTTCTTTGTCCGGTTATAGAATGACATTTTCACATGTGTTGAATGAGTCAAGAAATTGTGCAAATGCTGATAGTTGGCAAAAGACGATATTCTTTTCACATTCTCATTATGATGCTAAATATGTAAATGTTGCAAGAAAATTCTTTGAGAACTTGGGAATAAGTATATATGTTGATTGGGCAGATGAATCAATGCCAAGTCGTACATGTGGAGAAACTGCGCAAAGAATAAAAAGCAAAATCATGGAAAACAACTTTTTTATTTTATTGGCAACAGACTTGGCTATAATGTCAAAATGGTGTAATTGGGAAGTTGGAATAGGAGATACATACAAAATGTATAAAGACAAGATTGCCTTACTGCCATTGGCTGATAGTTCCAGAGATTGGAATGGAAATGAGTACCTTCAGTTATATCCTTATATTAAAGAACCTGAGTACGCTTTTATGAATGACAATGCGGATAATTATAAAATACACTATCCCAATGGACATGAAATCTCGTTGAAAAAATGGCTTCTTAAATAAGTTCCAAACATGAGAAGTGTAAATAAGCAAACCATTTTTGTGAGTTACAGATCTCCAGCATTTGAAGATTTAGTAATGCACAAGTGTAGAGTCCTAAATGGTAGAGAATGTACAAGAAAATCTTCAATAACTTGTTCATATAAAGAATGCTCTTTTCGTAGAGCTTCACTATTTGCAAGTAAGCATATCAACTATAATTTCATTATTGTACCTCCTGTATATATTCTTAATCCTCAAGATTTACTAAGAGTCTTTGATTTTATAAGTCATTGTCCGCAACTTTATAACAATATATGTGCATCTGACTTTTTTATGAGATTTGACATAAAAGAAGATAGCTATTGGACAGAAATGGAAAAAGAATTCTGGAAGATGGAATGTTATAATAGTCAGCGAAATACATTTTTAAATGTGAAGCAGAATGGTGAGGAATATGATGTTTATGAGGAGAGTTTTACACCGATAGATAAGAATAAATACAAATTATATTCGCGATTAATTTATTATATACAACCTAATAATAAATTTGACCATGCATGGGGAAAATACTCATATTGCTTTGTTCAAAGATGTCCAAGTTGTGGAAAAGTCTTTTTATTAAGTCTGAATGCTATTAAACATCTGGAAAGTAAAAAAGAACACTTGTCTTGCCCATAGTGCAACAATGGGAAATTCACTTATTTCTATAAGAAAGGAATATTCCCAGTAAAATGCGAATATAAAGGTCCTATTAATAAGTATGCAATATTATCCCCCGGTCATATAATAAGATTGTTGCTTGATAGTCATAAGACTGCTCCAAAAGATGGAACGCCATTAATCTGTATGAGCAAAGAGAATTTCCGAGATGAGATTGCAATAATTGTCTATATAGATATGTTAGGTTCTTTATTAAAGAAAATTACAGGCTTAGGTAATATAGAAATGAGAATTTATAATCAAAATACCAGACAGACATCACATTACAACTTGATACTATTGTAACCAAACAGTGAGGATTTTCAAGTAAACTTTTCTCTAAAACTCCAAATATTCTATGCTATTTAGCGTATTAAGCTAAGTAAAATTTTTTAGTTACAGTATTGGTTGGTCAGTAAAGACTGTGGTTCGATTCCACCAGTAACTACCTATAACCATATCAAACAAAATATATGCGTGATTTCAAAGACATAAAGGTCGCAGTAGCTGGTACTGGCTACGTGGGACTGAGCATAGCTACGTTGCTATCGCAACATCATCATGTGTCGGCAGTGGATGTCATTGCCGAAAAGGTGGAGAAACTCAACAACCGTATTTCTCCCATTCAAGATGATTATATAGAGAAGTATTTGGCAGAAAAGCCATTGAACCTTGTCGCCACTCTTGATGGCAAATCTGCCTATGCAGATGCCGATTTTGTGGTAATCGCAGCTCCTACCAATTACGACCCAGTAAAGAACTATTTTGACACCACTCATGTAGAGGAAGTTATTGACTTGGTGTTGGAGGTTAATCCCGATGCTATTATGGTCATTAAGTCAACAATTCCCGTTGGCTATACCCGTAACCTCTACTTAAAGTACGCACAAAAGGGAATAAAGAAGTTCAACCTCCTCTTCTCTCCTGAGTTCCTTCGTGAGAGCAAGGCCCTTTATGACAACCTCTACCCAAGCCGCATCATCGTAGGTTATCCCAAGATCATCAATCTGCCGGAATTTGAGGAGGAAAACGAGGCTATCAAGTCAGTGACAGATGTTGAAAAGCTGATGGAAGCAGCGAAGACCTTTGCAGCTCTTCTGCAAGAGGGAGCCATCAAAGAAAACATCGATACCCTCTTTATGGGTATGAAGGAAGCCGAGGCCGTAAAACTCTTTGCCAACACTTACCTTGCTCTTCGCGTTAGCTACTTCAATGAGTTGGATACTTATGCCGAAGTAAAAGGCCTCGACTCAAAGGCAATCATCGAAGGTGTCGGCCTCGACCCGCGTATCGGAACACATTATAATAACCCGTCATTTGGCTATGGTGGTTATTGCCTGCCCAAAGACACCAAGCAGCTCCTTGCCAACTATGCTGATGTGCCTCAAAATATGATGTCTGCTATTGTGGAATCAAACAAGACGCGCAAGGACTATATAGCAGATGCCGTTCTTCGCAAAGCTGGCTATTATACAGAAAATGGCCAATGGGATGCAAACAAAGAGCAGACATGTGTAATTGGCGTTTATCGTTTGACCATGAAGTCGAACTCAGACAACTTCCGCCAGTCAGCTATTCAAGGCATCATGAAGCGTGTCAAAGCAAAGGGAGCTGAGGTTATCATCTACGAGCCCACATTGGAAGATGGTACAACCTTCTTTGGCAGTAAAGTGGTGAATAGTCTTGATGAGTTCAAGTCGCAGAGCAAAGCCATCATTGCCAACCGCTTTGATGACTGTCTGAAAGATGTGGAAGATAAAGTATATACACGAGATATTTTTAGAAGAGACTAAATAATGTTAGAGTATAATATAAACTTAGAAGGCAAGACCATTCTCGTGACGGGCGCTGCCGGCTTTATCGGTAGCAACCTCGTCAAGCGACTTTTCCGCGATGTCAAGAACATCAAGGTCATTGGTATTGATTCTATAACCGACTACTATGATGTCAACATCAAGTATGAGCGCTTGAAAGAAATAGAGGCTTTGCATGGTGATTGGACTTTTGTCCACGCCTCCATCGCAGACAAAGACGCAGTGGAGAAAATCTTCACGGAAAACAAGATTACTGTTGTTGTGAACCTTGCCGCTCAGGCTGGAGTCCGCTACAGTATCACCAATCCCGACGCTTACATCCAGAGCAACCTTATCGGTTTCTACAATATCTTGGAGGCTTGCCGTCACCACGAAGTCGAGCATTTGGTCTATGCCTCTTCCTCCTCTGTCTATGGCAGCAACAAGAAGGTGCCGTACTCCACAGACGACAAGGTGGACAATCCTGTATCCCTCTATGCTGCTACGAAAAAGAGCAACGAGCTGATGGCGCACGCCTACAGTAAGCTGTATAACATCCCGTCAACAGGTTTGCGTTTCTTTACCGTCTATGGCCCTGCAGGTCGTCCCGACATGGCCTACTTTGGTTTTACTAACAAGCTGGTCAAAGGTGAGACCATCAAGATCTTCAACTACGGCAATTGCAAGCGCGACTTCACTTTTGTTGATGACATTGTAGAAGGTGTTGTGCGTATTATGCAGCATGCTCCAGAGAAACAGAACGGAGAAGACGGTCTTCCCATTCCGCCCTACAAGGTGTACAATATCGGTAACAACTCCCCCGAGAACCTCCTTGATTTCGTCACTATTCTTCAGGAAGAATTGGTGCGCGCTGGCGTGCTACCCAAAGACTACGACTTTGATGCCCATAAGGAACTCGTTCCGATGCAGCCTGGAGACGTCCCCGTGACTTATGCTGATACTACTCCTTTGGAGCAGGACTTTGGCTTTAAGCCGAACACAAGTTTGCGGGAAGGTCTTCGTCGCTTTACTGAATGGTATGCTAAATATTACGGACAACGTTAAATAATAGTTTTGTATTTATAACGCATTAAACCTTAAATACTTAAAAGGAGTATTTCTTCTATATATTCAACAAGTTTATAGATGGTGAAAGGGATTGCAACCCCCTTTTCCTAGTTCAGTCGCTTATAAATTCAAGATAAATACAAATGAAATCAATACCTAATTATTATCTAGTCTCTGCTCATGAGGGCTAGTAAGTAATTTGTTGCTTACGTTTATTATAACATAATAAAATATAAGTAGGTTTGTAATGTAAATATGGAGCATGTCAGTAATTGATCTTACAAAACGAAGCACATCGGATTGGAATAAAACGTACAAACACTTACAATCAACAGATAGTGTTGTATTTATTACTCCCTATAATAAAGATAAAGTAGGTCCTGTCTCTATGGATATAGAGGTTGGAGATGCATATATTCTGCCAGGTAGTAATGAGTCATTTAAAATACCCAAAGAGGGCATAAAAGTAAAGGCTAAGGAATCAGTTGTTGTATATACAAAACAAAGGTTTAAACTTCCACACAATGTGTTTGGAGTTGTCACTGGCAAGGGAAAATATATATTTAAGGGATGTTTCCTTGCGGCTGGCAAGATAGACCCAGGTTTTGACGGATTCCTGAAAATAGGTTTTTTCAATGGTGGATGTTCAAGCATAGACTTGAAACCTGATGAGAGTTTTGCTACTGTGTATTTTATAAATACAGACTCTACATTATCTGCACCATTAAAAACTTACCAAAATAGTTTGGAACATGATGTAAAACGTATTGGATGGTATAAGCAAGCATGGTTGTACATAAAAAGTCATTGGTTAGCTTTTGTATCATGGGCGACTATTGCAATACCAACTTTCCTTTTGTATTCTTCTCAATTTGTTGATAAAATAAAAGAATGGTTATAACAGAATTAAATCTTAAAGAACTAGTTGAACAATATAATATTGTACCTTCCACATCTATAGATCAATTCTCAATTACGTTGCATTTAAATAGTATAATTAAGCGGTATGGTTTTAAATCTGGACATACTGTAACCTATGGAGAGAAGATAGACGATGATAATATATCAACTATAGAAATAACGAATGAGTATATTCTAGAATCTGGCCAGTCTATTTTGGCATGTAGCAATGAGAACGTCAATATACCACAAGGATACATCGGGTTTCTACAAACCAAAGGCTCGCTAGCACGCTTGTTTGTCACCATTCATTGTTGTGATGGACAAATAGAGCCTGGATTCTCTGGGCGTGTGACATTCGAGATTTGCAATATAGGATATCTAAATATACGTCTTTTGCCCAATGCTCCTGTTGCTCAATTGTTTATCTTTAAGTGTAGTTCGGACATGGAAGCTTATAATGGGCAATATAATCAATCACAATCGCCAACATATAGTAATCCAAAGAAATGAATACGGAATTAACTCTTGCCGTCGCTACAGAGAAACTATGGCAGCAAATTGAATACAAGAGGAATGGGGTCATTAAAGCTATTAATTCTAGTATAATGGATAAAATACTAGCATATGGTATCTTCAAACCTCGAAACATCCTTGAAAATGACTCCTCATACAAACAAATTATACCTTATGCCATAATATGTTGTGGTGATGAGGTATATCTTTTTAAGCGCACGAAAAAACAAACAGAAGTGCGTCTGCATAATTTATACTCACTTGGTGTGGGAGGACATATGAATCCTTATGGAGAAAATATAGATGTTGCATATATGCGCCATGAACTCAATAGAGAAATGAACGAAGAGGTAATAGTGCATAAGGGTTGTATTATAGAATCAATAGCAGCTATAGGATTTCTAAATGACGATACAAATGATGTAGGCAAAGTGCATTTAGGCGTATTGTATAATATAAACCTCACAAACAAATCAATAGAAATAAACGAGAAGGATAAGATGACAGGACAATGGGTAAAAAAAACAGATTTGAACGATTATTATACTCAAATGGAATCATGGTCAAAGCTATACGTTGATCTCCTGAAATTATGAGAAAATATACGATAGTTGAGTCCGCACCTTATTGTTGTGTAGCAGCTTCGCTGGAGTCAATATTAAAACGACATGGCTTTAATGATGTTTCACAATATGACATCGCAAACTATGTCGGTGTTGTTGTAAATGAGCAGAATAGTGACGATGTACCTTTGCGTCTATTTAATGTCACATATACAACTGAACACACAAAAGTGGGAATGCATCTTTATAAAGATACCCTTAATGATTTGTTCAAACATTTTGGTTTGCCTTTTCAAGAATTTTATATAAGTTGGCAAGAGCTTTCCGAATGGAACATAGATAGCATCTTACAGAGTCTGTCTGATGGAGACGATGCTATATTCCTCTTCGATTTTGGACATTTGTATCACGAGGACAAAAATATAGGAATAGGTCATTCAGGTTTGTTTGTCTCTATAGATAATAACTCGATCATTCAATATCTTAGTCCAGGACCTCGCTTTGTAGGATTTGCTGAATTTTCGAGTGAAGATATGCTTTACGCCATAAAGGCGAGGCGAGGTGGCATATCTATTATTTATTCAGTAAGCACTCAAATTAGGGCTCAATTTTGAAAGAAATAAATTTGCTGCGATATTTTAATCATTGATTTATGTACAGCAGCGAAAATTTGCAATATTTTCGATAAGTTATGAGTAAAGCAAGCTTGCTTGTTGAATTCACGGTGACGAGGAAATGTATGCAATAGTTAAAAAGCGAATGAAATAATAAACTCAACATATAGGCATGCAAAAATGTCTATACAAAGGGCTATACTCTAAATAAAGCGCTAACTAGGTAATTCATACATTGTATGATGTAAGGATCGTTATGAATGAATGGATATGTAAAAATGGAATATGAACAAATTCTCAGAAATTAAAAAACAAATAAATAAAAGCAAGGATGGAAAGACCGTATTTGCCAATTTTGGTTATCTGTCTTTATTGCAAGTAGCTGGCTATGTGTTTCCTTTAATCTCGATGCCATATCTTGCACGTGTGATTGGTGCGGAAGGCTTTGGGAAGATAGCCTTCGCGTCAGCAATAGTAGTATGGATTCAGACAATATCCGATTGGGGATTCAATCTTACGGCGACTCGGGATGTAGCGCAAAATAGGGATAACAAAGAGTTGGTTTCTATAATTTTCAGTAATGTTTTGTGGGCAAGAAGCATTTTAACTCTGCTGTCAGGCATAATTCTGTTGCTAGTAGTTTTGCTGGTTCCATACTTAAGGGAGAACGCTGATATTATTTTTGTCACATTTTTGCTAGTTCCTGGTTATATTCTGTTTCCTGAGTGGTTTTTTCAAGCGATAGAAAAGATGAAATATACCACATTTTTCAATCTTTTTTTAAAGCTTGTATTCACAGTAGCAGTGTTTGTTTTTATACATAAAAGGGAAGACTATCTAATACAGCCCCTTTTGACCACTATCGGCTATCTATTATGTGGAATAGGAGCCTTATATCTTATTTTCAAAAAGTGGGGATATACTTTATATAAACCGCAATGGACAGAGATTTTTGAAACGATACGAAATAGTACGGATGTGTTTGTTAACAATTTGATGCCGAACCTCTACAATAGTTTCTCAGTTATGCTGCTAGGATTCTTTGGAGGATCTACCGCCAATGGCATATATGATGGGGGTAATAGGTTCCCTAGTATTTTCTATCAATTTCAATCTGTGCTGTCAAGGGTGTTTTATCCCTTTTTGTCAAGGCGTCCAGATAAGCATTCTTTTTATGCAAAGTTGAATATTGTATCGGCGCTGGTAGGATCCGTTATACTTGTATTAATATCCCCCTTGATTATAAAGATCATGTTGGGTGATGAATTTGAGAAATCAGTTGTTGTAATGCAGATTCTTTCCTTTTCTGTAGTATTTCTCGCAATGGGTTATACGTACGGAACTAATTTCTTGATTATTAACCATAAGGAAAAGCCATTGAGGAACCTCACCTTTATCTCATCTATAGTAGGTATGTGTGTTTCTGTTCCTCTTGTATATTACTTTTCATATATCGGAGCTGCTGTAACCGTACTATTGTGTAGAGGATTATTGGGAGTTGGGTCTTATGTGTTGGCAAAAAGGATTAAATAGACGTTTGTAATTAACATCATTATGAAAATAGGTATCATTAAAGAAACAAAGGATCCTGTTGATAACAGGGTTGCGTTAACTCCAAGTCAGGTTGCATTGCTAAATGAACGGTATCCCAATCACCGCATCGTTGTGCAATCAAGTGATATTAGAGCTTATACGGATGAAGAGTATCGCCAAAATAGGGTTGAAGTAGTTGACGATTTGTCTGACTGTGATGTGTTGTTTGGCATTAAAGAGGCAAGTATCCCGACTTTAATTCCAGGCAAACACTATGTGTTTTTTGGGCATATTGCAAAAATGCAGTCATATAACCGTCCGTTGATTCAAGCCATGATAGAGAAGAAATTGACTTTCTCTGATTATGAGTATCTTGTAGATGATGACAACCAAAGAGTTTGTGCATTTGGATGGTGGGCTGGAGCTGTTGGAGTTTACTACACATTAAGAGGTTATGGCTTAAGGACCAAGTTGTATTCTTTGCCAAAGCCGGATATTCGTTTTACACTTGAGGAGTTGCTAGGCAATTTGTGCAGCGTCTCTCTACCTGCAGTCAAGCTGCTTGTTACTGGCAATGGTAGGGTATCACAAGGTGCTCAATATGTTTTGAATTATATCAAGGCGAGACAATTAAACGAGGACGAATACCTGTCTTCAAAAGAGGTTGATACTATTTCTTTTGCTGTGGCAAAAGCTGATGCTTTGGTAAAAAGAATTGATAATCAACCTTTTGGCTCTATGGATTTTAGGGCCAACCCACAGAATTATAAGAGTGATTTCATGCGTTGGGCAAGAGCTACTGATGTCCTTATATGTGCGCACTATTGGGCAGCTGACGCTCCTGTATATCTTTCCTCTGAAGAACTACAAGATGAGGAACTTAGGATAAAAATGATAGGAGACATTACCTGTGACATTATGGGAAGTATTCATTCTACCCTGCGCTCATCAACGCATGCCGACCCGTATTATGATTATAATCCCGTCACAAAGGCCGAAGAAGCAGCGTTCTCTAATGACAACAACATTAGCGTGATGGCTGTAGATACGTGTCCCAATGCTCTGCCGCGAGACACAAGCGAATACTTTGGAGGAATGCTGATCAAGCATGTCTTTACTCCCTTACTTGAAGGAAAGCAATCGCCGGTGATAGATCGTTCTACTATACTTAGAGATGGTAAGCTCACTGAACGTTTCGCTTATCTGAGCGATTTTGCAAATGGTAAATATGCTCCATTAAAAAAATAAGTAAAAATGAATCCAATAAATAGAATATTGAAAGGCATCCTCCGCCGTGGAGGAAGACTCTTTCCTGATAAGTTTCAAATCGAGATGTATTATCGTTTGGAAATGGGAAAGAAGCTGGATCTTAAGAATCCAAAGACGATGAACGAAAAGCTTCAATGGCTTAAATTATACAACCGCAAAGAGGAATATAGAGATCTTGTGGATAAGGTGAAGGTGAAGGACATTGTCGCAAAAAAAATCGGCAAACAATATGTTGTGCCCCTTCTTGGCGTTTGGGACAGTTTTGATGAAATTGATTTCGATAAATTGCCGGATCAATTTGTACTAAAGACCAATCATAGTGGAGGTAATACTGGCGTTGTTGTAGTTCAAGACAAGTCGAAACTCAATAAAGCAGAAGCTAGAATTCTACTTGAAAAATCTCTGAAAGCAGATGTTTATCGAGCCTTTCGTGAGTGGCCTTATAAGGATATGGAGAAAAAAATATTTGCAGAAGAATATCTTGGGGCTGATTTGGTTGATTACAAGTTTTATTGTTTTGATGGAAATGCTGATTGCGTTCTTTTGTGTATTGATCGTCAGATAGGTGCTGCCAAATTCTATTTCTTTGATAAGGATTGGAAACTTTGTCGTTATAATAAGCGTGGTAAGGAAGCTCCTGCAGACTTTACTCTTCCAAAGCCTGAAGGTGTTGATGAAATGTTCAGATTGGCTTCTGAAATGTCAAAGGGATTCCCGTTTGTAAGAATGGATTTCTATGATGTGAATGGAAAGATCTATTTTGGAGAATATACGTTCTTTCCAGCCTCTGGGTATGATGCAAATCGGTTACCCGAAGCTGATTTGTTTTTTGGGAGCAAAATAGTGTTGCCTTCAAAATCTAAATGAGAAACTATAATCTTTCAAAAAGCTAAGTAATAGGTGGTAAAGTGGGTAGAATTTGTTTTTTGTAGTTGAAGATATTCATGTTCGGTTTAAAAAAACTAAATAGGTGTGATGTGTATTTGGCATTGAATCTTTTATATTCGATGCAAGGCTTGTTATATCCTTCGGGAGCGTTTAATCAAATGCTTCAGTTGATTATTATAATATGGGGTTTGGTGGTTTTCATGCGCTATATTGCAGTTCCCGCGCGACAAACAAAGTTCTTGAAAGCTACTTCTGCTTTGGTTTTCATGTACTGCTTGTATGGAGGAATACTCATTGTTTTTGGAAACCCATTACTTGAGCATATTCCCAATCTACCAGCAAAGTATATATATCTTCAATCTTCATTACGCTCCTTGCTACGAATATATGTGTTTTTCCAATATGCAAGCGTAGGGTATATAACAACAAGTCGGATTCGTGTGTATGCAATGGTCTTATTGCTGTCCCTAATCCCTCAGTTTTATTACCAACAAGACCAAATTATGTTGGCTTCTGATAGAGAAGAAGTAACAAATAATATGGGATATACTTTCTTGTCTATTATTCCTTTACTTTTCTTTTTCACCTCGAAGCCTCTTATTCAGTATAGCTTACTTGCTATCACGATGCTGTATATCATCATTTCTATGAAGCGAGGGGCTATAGTCATAGGCTCTTTATCAGTAATTGCACTTATTTGGTCTAATCTGTTTTCTAAAGATTCCAAACATAAGATCTGGTCTTTGTTGTTTGCCGTTGTACTTGTTGTGGCTACTGTAGCAGTTGTATCTAATATGATGGCTGAAGGAGGCTATTTTGCATATAGAGTGGAGCAGACTTTGTCAGGAGATACTAGTGGTAGAGATGTGATATATGAAACATTGTGGGCTGGTATCATAGAAGAACCAAATTTGTTTTATATGTTATTTGGAAGAGGAGGTAATGGAACTTGGGCTGTAGCAGGTGATTTTGCCCATCAAGATTGGTTGGAAACCCTTTGTAATAATGGACTGGTTGGAGGGCTTATTCTTCTTGGATTTTATTATCGCCTACTTAGGGATGCATTTTCCTCAAAAGCCCTCTTTTCAAACAACTATTTCATCGCATATTTGGTGTTGTTTTTTATAGCATTTTCTAAGACCCTGTTTAGTATGTCTATACAAAGTATGGAAGTTTCACTCTCTCTGTTATTGGGCTTCTTTAATTTTAAACTGAATCAACTCAATAAATGCAGATTGTACAAAAAAGCATAAATTCACGATGAAGAAGATTATTTTATTTACAGATTGTCTTGGGGCGGGAGGAGCGCAGCGTCAATTGGTAGGGTTGGCGATAATGCTTAAGGAAAAAGACTATAATGTGACTGTCGCCACATATCACAATATAGATTTTTACAAGAAGCAATTAGACGAAGCGGGCGTTTGTAATCTTGTAATACCAAATGGTAGTAATAAAAAGACACGTATTTGGGCCGTGCGTACATTCCTAAAAAAAGAAAGACCCGATTGGGTGGTAGCTTATCAAGAGACGCCTTCTTTACTTACTTGTATGTCTAAGGTCACTGGCGGTAAGTTTCGTTTGATAGTGAGTGAACGCAATACGACGCAAACAGTTGGAATGAATGAACGTGTGCGCTTCTTCTTATATAGATGGGCTGACGCCATTGTTCCCAACAGTTATGCGCAAGAGAATTATCTAACAAGCCATTATCCATGGATGCAAAAGAAGCTAAAAACAATAACCAACTTTGTGGATCTTGATTTTTTCTCCTTTATAGAGCGTAAAAAGCGCGATGTTCCCGAGATTGTAATTGCTGCTTCAATATGGAAATCTAAGAATACGCTCGGCTTTATTGAAGCGGTCAAAATACTGGTAGAAAGAAACTGTAGGTTTCATGTGTCTTGGTATGGGAAAAGTGAAACTGATATTGATTACTACAACGATTGTCTGCAAAAAATAAAGGACTATGGTATTCAAGAGTATATAGAGTTGAAAGATAAAACCAAGCAGATAAAAAATGTGTATCATAACGCAGATCTGTTTTGTCTTCCATCATTCTACGAAGGTACGCCTAATGTAATATGTGAAGCAATCTCTACTGGACTGCCAGTTGCTTGCAGTGATGTTTGTGATAATCATATTTATGTGATGACTGGACAAAATGGCGTCCTTTTTGATCCCAATAATCCGAATGATATGGCAAATAAAATATCACACCTCTTGAATTTGTCTGATGTTGATTTCCAGGAATATCAGAGAAACAGTCGAAATATTGCAGTTGGTAAGCTATCTAAGGAAAGTTTTGTTGATGCCTATATTAAAATAATCGAATCATGAGTATCCTTTATAAGCTAAAGCGAAACCTTATGGTTAGAGGAGCGGCTTCGCTTTTTTGCCGTTATTTTGTTAGAAAATCTGAGTTTGGCAAGTTCGGAAGTGATGCGCGTATAACGCCACCTTGTACGTTGAGCGGGGCTCATAATATCTTTTTTGATGAAGGATGCGTGATAGGTGCCAATGCTTTGTTATATGCTACTAATGCCAGAATAGTCTTTAAACGGCATGTAGTTGCTGCTCAGGGGTTACATATCGTGACGGGAGCGCATGAACGTCGTATAGGACGGTTTTGCGCTACCATTACAGAGGCAGAAAAAGACCACTCAAAAAAACTTGATGCAGATGTCGTTGTCGAGGAGGATGTGTGGTTCGGCCTTGATGTGCACGTTATGCCAGGGGTGACCATTGGTCGAGGTGCGACTATTGGTGCGGGAGCGGTAGTGACAAAAGATATTCCTCCTTATTGTGTTGCAGTAGGAGTTCCTGCGAAGCCGGTAGAGTTCTATTGGACCGTTGAGCAGATTCTCGAACATGAAGCACAGTTGTATCCTGAGGATGAAAGATATACTAGAGAACAACTAGAAAAAATAATGAAAAAATGACTAATGTTTTACTTTGTACCCCATATTTGCAGTCTCCAGAAGTAGTTTCTGGAGGAATTGGGATATGGGCGAATAATATCTTAAGCTATCACAACAAAATAGAGTCTTCCATCGCTATAACACCCGTTTCCTTCGACCGTAAATATCGTGTAAGAGAAACCGACAGTGCGATTAAACGCCTGTGTATGGGGCTCAAGGACTATTGGGGATCAATCAGAACTACTTTTGCTCGCATTGATGCGGGCGGTATAGATGTACTTCACTTGTGTACGAGCGCAGAGTTGAGCCTTTACAAGGACTTGTATATCCTAAAAAGGGCCAAACGTAAAGGGGTGAAGACCGTCGTGCATTTCCATTTCGGACGAATCCCAAAGGTCGTCAAGGCAAACAATTGGGAAGGTAAGATGGTCTTGAAGGTATGCAGGAGTGCAGATTCTGTCATTGTGATGGACAAGTCTTCCTATTTATGTCTTGAGGCTAAAGGGCTTACGAATATTCATTATGTACCAAATCCACTCTCGGAGTCTATAATAGAAGAGGTTGCTGAGTATGAAAAGATAATAGAGCGTGTTGATAAAAAAGTGCTCTTTGTGGGGCATGTAATTGTTACCAAAGGTGTCTATGAGTTGGTAAAAGCTTGCTTGAATGTACCTGGAATCGAACTGCATATTGTAGGTACAGTGGACGAGTCAATCAAGACTGATCTGCAAGCGATAGCTCAGCAGCGTGATAATGGATCTTGGTTAAAAATGCGCGGTTCAATGTCCCATACTGATGTTGTAAAGGAAATGTTGTCGGCTCGATATTTTGTTTTACCATCTTATACTGAGGGCTTCCCTAATGTTATTCTTGAGAGCATGGCTTCTTCTTGTACTATTTTGGCAACTAGGGTGGGGGCTATACCTGAAATGCTTGACTTTGATAGTTATCATCCGTGTGGCGTGGAGTTAGCACCGCAAAACGTAGTGTCTATATCAGATGGCTTGTCAACTCTTCTTCCTGATAAAGAAAAAAGCTGCAAGCTAGGACAAATGGCTAAAGAAAAAGTGCTAAGTACTTATTCTATTCCTATTGTTTGGAAACAGCTTTCGGAAATATGGAGTAAAAAAATATAATTATGGAAATGTTGATTCGTACTGTGTTCTTTTTCTTGCTGTATTTGAAATGCCGCATTATATATCGCAAGCAGGTATATTTTAGGGGCTTCAGCGTGGTGTGTGCTATGAAAGGGTCTAATATTCTTTTTAACAACGCTGGGGGGTAAAATCAACATTTTCTCCCATCCATTCAGCAATATGTTTGGACTGTCGCAACGATGCATTATTGTGGCAAAAAACGGTGGAAAGATAGTCATCAACGAAGGGGTTGGGATGAGTGGGTGTACCATCTACTCTATGGAGAGCATTACCATCGGGCGCAATACTGATATTGGTTCGGGATGTAAAATCATAGACAACGATTTCCACCCCTTACCCTATAGTGAGCGTTACCCTGTGGAACGGCTTGATCTTCTGAAAAAGCGCCCTGTTGTGATAGGGGAGGGCTGCTTCCTTGGAGCCAACTCCATCATATTAAAAGGTACGACATTGGGAAAGAACGCTGTGGTTGGTGCTGGAAGTGTTGTGAGTGGCACGTTCCCCGACAATGTGATTATTGCGGGGAATCCTGCGAGAATAATAAAAAACAATAAAGAGTGAGGTTTTGGCGGGTCATGTTCGCTTGAACGGTGAATATAGTGGAGTCAATGGTTTGAGCCAAAAGAGCATCAAATTGTTCCATGATTGGAAAGATTCTTCCAAAAGGAGTGAGTTTTTCGGATTTTATTTGTACATTTGCCATGTCATTCGGAGATTTTGCTATACTTGTTAGTGCAGCACTAAGTTAGGTGAAAAATCCGACATGGCAAAATTCTGAGCAACTTTTTGTTGCTCAGGTACTTATAAAAAATGCTAACTCATAGTGCTGCGGAAATTAGGATAATTAGGCCGTCATGACATACTATCAAGTAGTTAATATTGGTACAGCATATACTACAACAAGTTTAGATATAGGTTTGGACGATGACAGAATCTCCATAGTAAGTGAAGACAGTATAGACAAGTCTCTTCCCACTGTTTATCTATATTGGGGCAAATCTTCTGGCACAAAGACCTATCAAGGTTCGTTGAATCTTCGAGAACTTGCAGCTGATAATATGATTATCCCTGTGATAGATGACTCCACAGATTTCATGAAGTCTATACCAGATGAGTTGGCTCGCATCAATGCTTTAATCATAAAGTCTGGGAATTATGCAATTGTTGGCAATTGGATATTAAAACACTTTGGCCTGTACGAAGCGACGAACAAGGTGTTCATCTCATATCGAAGAAGTGACACATCTATGTTAGCCCACCAGTTATTTGAGAGATTGATAGAAGCAGGATACACCCCTTTCTTGGATTGTTATAGTATTGAGTCAGGAGTTGACTTTCAAGAATACCTACGTAACGAAATTGTAGATGCAGATGTGTTTGTTTATTTGAATTCACCCCACTACAATGAAAGTCCTTATACAATAGAAGAGCGGGATTGTGCTCAGAAATTGAGTTTGGGAATAGTACAAGTAACCTTCAACGAAGTTTCTACTGATATTTCTGTAATGAATTCTTCTAATATAGCTTTGGGGCTAGATGCTAATCCGGTTTTTATTTATAATTCAGATGTTATAGATCGGATTCTCGTAGAGATTGAAAAGAAAAGGGCTGTAATGTTTGAATACAGACGCAAAGCATTGGTCAACTCATATAGATTATTAAATGAAAGGGATTGTTTGTGTATCAGAGCAGATGAAACCATATACAATGTATCTAAAGGCGAGCTGCTAAAACCTGTATGCCACGTTCCTACTGCCGTGGATTTTCATTCAACAGACAAACAGTTTAAGTATGATAAGCAACATAAAAAGATACTTTTTGATAGCCAGTTCATCAGACGAGACATTCTAGACCACATTAAATGGTTAGATCGATCTTTGCCAGTTAATATATGCGATATAAATAGTTGATTATGGATAAATATAAATTGTTTCTTTCCGCGAGCATTCCTACGCAAGGCAGGGAGTATTATGGAAGTACAAATGATGCCGCAATTACTGGAGCCGTTATGGCCTTTACGCGTGTTTGTGCAGAATATAGTATACCCTTCTATTTTGGTGGACATCCAGCTTTTACCCCATTGGTTTGGTCTGTAGCAAAGGATTATAATAAGTATTTTGAAAACCTTTTATCTATATATCAATCACGAAAATGGGAAGGATTTCAGCCACAACAGGTAAGTTATTTCAAAAAAATAATATGGACGAATGCTGGTCATGAACGAGAGGACAGCCTTGAGATAATGAGAACAAGGATGTTCACCGAGAACAAAACAGCTGTTGCAGTATTTATCGGTGGTATGCAGGGGGTAATAGATGAATATCATTTATTAAAGAAAATCTCTCCTAATACTAAAATAATTGCATTCAAGAGTACTGGAGGTGCATCGGCAGATGTATATGAGGAGGAAGGTATTGAAATAGGCGAGCTTCAAAATAGCTTTGCTTACTATCAGATATTTAAAAAGTTATTAAAGGATTATCAATTTGAATATGGCAGAGAAGCATAATGTTTTTATCAGTCATTACGGTGAGGATGAGGAGTTTCTAGATAGACTTCGGGAGCGTCTTAAAAGTATTGGGTGTGAAGTCCGAAACAGCTCAATCGAAAAAAAAGATTATCGGGAGAACAAGGTTTCTGATGCTACAATCGCTAAGGAGCTTAGATCCCATATAACGTGGGCAAAGATCTTCATCGTTTTGATAGGTGAGCATACGCATGAAAGGCCTTGGGTTAATTATGAGATACGAAATGCTGCTTGGCAAGGAAAAACTATTGTAGGAATCTACATGCATGGATGCAAAGATAAAGTTGAATTACCAGAAGCATATAAACGATATGGAGGTAGTCCTCTTGGATGGAATTCTTTAGATAAGCTTGATTCCATTATTAGTGGAGAAATACAAGCTCCTGAAGCACCTAATGGCTCGCCTGCTACACCAATTTATAATATTATCCGAATAATTTGCTAACATCATGAATTGTTTTAGATATAAGTTAGAACATGATTATGGGTTTGCACCCAATCCGTTCCATGGTACAATGTCCCTTGCTACATGTAAGAGTGGAATTCGTAAGAACAAAAACCTACGAATAGGTGATTGGATCATAGGATTGGGAAGTAAAGCAATGGGCAACACACACCACCTAGTGTATGCGATGAAGTTGGAAGAAAAGATAACTTTTGATCAATACTGGATAGATCCTCGGTTTCAATGCAAAAAAGCAGTTTTAAATGGTTCTCTTGTTCAAATGTATGGAGATAATGTGTACCATACTGATCCTGCTACTGGAAAAGTAATACAAGAGAATTGTGCCCATAGTAAGGCTAATGGCTCAGCAAATAAAGGTCATTATAAACGCGATATAGATGGTAAATACGTATTGCTATCTAAGACATTCTATTATTTTGGTGATAAGGCACCTTTGATACCAGAGGAGTTTAGTTACATATATAAGGTCTCTCGCAGTCTAAAGTATAGAGACCTTGTTGGTGAAGATGAAAAGATACAGGTATTCATAGATTGGATAAGTAAGCACTATGAAGTGGGGATTCATGGCGACCCAATAACATGGAAAGTATATAACTTGCCAGAAATGGATGTTTATGAAGACTAATATGGTTGTTCCGAACGATAGCATTCTGCAATATTACTTCTACTTTATGCAAGAACGTATGAATATGTTTTGGCGTAAAGTAGATGGCAGTATGCATACAGAATGGTCAAAGGATCCAATACTTCGTACTTTCAAATTCACTAATGTATATAGAGCATCCGATAGGGTTAGTCAGTATCTTATTAAAGAAGTAATCTATAAAGACATAGAAAAGTATTCTCCCAAAGATGTCTTGCTTAGAATTATTATATTTAAGATATTTAACAAAATTGAAACATGGGATTATCTCAATACCACACTTGGTGACAATCTCAAAACTGAGACTTTTGAACCACATCAGATAAGCTTTTTATTGTCCAAAAGACAAGCAACTTGCCCCATTTTCAGTAATGCGTATATGATGACTGGTAGTCATAAAGATTATGATAATCTTCCGACAAAGCATGAAAAATGGTTGACAATGATAAAGAAAGAAATGATTGATGGTGGTGCCTTTGATGACATCTTGCTAGCGAAGTCAATGGAGGATGTTTACGACAGACTATTAGATTGTTCTTTTCTCGGAGGTTTTCTAGCATATCAATATACGATTGATTTCAATTATAGCCCATATCTGAACTTTAGCGAGAATTCATTCGTCAAGGCTGGTATTGGGGCTATCAGAGGCATAAAGAAGTGTTTCAAAAGTTACGGTTCATGTTACGAAGATGCGATATATTATGTTCAAGATCATTTCAAGGAGCTGCAATTGAAATATGGATACTCTGAGTTTCGTCCACTTCCGGGACATAATCCTACGTTGATTGATCTACAAAACTGCTTTTGCGAGACTGATAAATACCTTCGTGCAAAGATGCCAGAACTCAAGGTTGGAAATGTTCGCATCAAACAGAAGTACAAAGAATCACCGAAAAAGATCCAGTTCTTTTTTCCTCCCAAATGGAAAGTTAATGTGAATAGCTTATGTACCAAGCCGAATATCCAGGAGTTAATGCTTTTCTGAGAGATAGTTGCAGACTATTGCTAAAGGAGGGCATTCGTAGAGAAACGAGAGGCAAGGTCTGTTATGAACTGCCGGAACCATATATGTTCAAGATAACAGATCCAACAAGTCGTATAGTTACTATACCTGAGAGAAACTGGTACGCACCGCTTGCATATGCCGAGTCATTGTGGTTGGCATTTGGCAGGAACGATTTGGATTTTATTAGTCTCTATGGTAGCAACATGAAGACTTTCTCTGATAACGGAGAAACGATTAGAGGAGGATATGGTCCGAGATTTAGGCATTTTAATGGTGATAGTACTGATTATGACATTAGGTGTGTGACTTCTGAATCACATGCGGAAGTTGATCAGTTTAGGTATGTTGTTGAATGCTTTAAGAAAGATATTAATTCAAGACAGGCTATTATAAATATTGGAGATCCTGTAAAGGACTGCTTTGGAAAAGATCGTTCTTTAAAAGTCACAAAGGACATTCCTTGTACACGTATGCTTCATTTCATGAAAGATGCAAGTTCGAACAAACTGAATTTGGTGGTCAGCATGCGATCTAACGATTTGATATGGGGCGCAAGTGCGGTCAACATATTCAACTTTACTTTTATGCAGGAGTATTTTGCTGCAATACTAGGTTTAGAGATTGGGTGTTATTATCATATTGTCAACAACATGCACTATTATGAAGAGTTTAAACCTCTTGTTGAAAAAATTGCAGCTGTGGAGGAAGTAAAGGATCATCATTTTCAATACTCCAAAACATTTCGAACATTACAGGAGTTTGATCAATTAGTGAAAATAGTATCTGTTGAGGAAAACAGGATGCGCAAGGAAGGCGAAAACTATAAATATTATATCTTTGACGACGACTTCTTTCAAGACTGGTACAATGTTCTTTACAACAAAGTAACAAAAAGACATATAGAATTTATGAATCCTTATTTGAATAGAATATATGATACCCAATGAAGTCATGATACACTATGTGAGAGGAAACCTGTTGGAGGCGAGGCGGAAGCCTTGGTCAACATGGTTAATATTGTTGGTGAATTAGGTAAGGGGGACTTCTGATGGTATCGTGGAAAGGATGAAAACAGAGTTTGGTTACAATGTAAGGTGTTACGGGAGTTATATGTGTTCTCCGTAACTTTTAACATAAAACATTCTTTATTATCAATAAGCGGTTGTATCTTTGCACGAAAATAAGAGTGGCATGGATAGAAGTAAAATTATTGATACGCTCAAACAGCGAGGTGGGTTCATAACCACAGGCGAAGTGAAAAGCCGTGGCGAGTATGAACAGCTTCGCCGTGCAATAGAAGACGGAACGCTTATGCGGATTCGTAATGGTGTTTATGTGGAAATGTCTGCGTTGGCAAATAACATGATAGATGTGGAGCGTATAGTTCCGCATGGAGTGCTTTGCCTGTATAGTGCGTTTGCTCATTATGGGCTTTCCACACAAGTGCCTTCCGCTACTTGCATTGCCATTGAAGCCAAACGAAAGGTGCGCTTGCCCGAATATCCCCCGATTGACCTTTATTATTGGAAAAAGGAGAATTTGGAGTTTGGTATAGTAAAGAAGAACATATCAGTATATGAAGTACTCATTAGTAAGCAGTCACTTTAGGCGGTATTTTATGATTCGATAAAAAGACATACCTTTGCCCCAACTTTAAATTTGGGACAAAATGAACATAAACGAAGAGGGCAAGTACTATGCCTCCATGGTTCGCAAGTTTCGAACCGAGTACAATAGCAAGAATCTGCATGGGTTCTGTAGCGATCAAAAAGTCAGCTATACCAAGATGCTTCATTGTTTGCGTAACGATTCTTATCGTAAGCCAAGTGCCAAGCCAGCGTGTGCTGATGTCGAACAAGGCTTGCATCCATTGGTGGTAGAGTCCTCAGGTTCTCTTGCAACAGACTCTACACGATCAACAGTTGGGCAGGGTACCGATTTGTTGCTTGATGATATAGAGCTGAACTTTGGTAGCAAGGTCAGCTTACATATAGGTAGCTGTTCCGGTGTAGCTTTGGTTTCACTGATCAAGGAAATGGAGGTAGCGCTATGCTGAGTTTGTCGAGTGGCTTTAATTACTATCTATGCAGTGAACCGGTTACTTTGCGTTATCGTCATGCTGGTCTGCGCAATTACATCAAAAGCCAACTCCATCGCGACCCAACCAATGGCGACGTCTATATCTTTCTTTCAAAGGACAGCCATCGTGTCCGTATCTATTATTTTCATCATCAAGGAGAAATTCTTACGGAAAAGATACTTCGTTCCAACCATTTCGTAGAGCCTGTCTTCGATGAAAAGAAGGGATGTTATCATGTCTCATGGGAGAGCTTTGTGTATCTGGTGGAAGGAATAGTCCTAAAAGACCGTAAGGTTGCTTTTAACGACTTGAATGATGAAAATGGCGAAGAAATAGGTGTTGGAGTCGAAGATGCAGCCTTTGAAAGCAAAGGAAAATCGAACTTTTGAACAAGGCTGTTTGATATATATTATTTAATATAAATAGTTAATATTCAGTGCTTTGTAATTTTGTTATCTCAATTATTTTTAGTATCTTTGCAGTATGAAATCAGAAGAGAATTCCATACAAGCTATAAGTGCGCAAGCGCATAGCGAGGCTGCTGACAATAGGCTGCTCCGCAAGAAACTCCAGGCTCGTGACAGGCGAGTGGTGGAGCTTGAGGCTATGGTTTCTAACCTGAACAAACAACTCTGTGAAAAAGTTGACCAGTTGAATGATATGATGCAAAAACTAGTTGCATTCATGACTGGTAATGGAGAGGTTAACCTTTCAGACTCTCTGCGTGAGGCGGTAGTTGCGGGTGTGCGTGCTGAATTTGAGGCGCGTGAGCAAAAACTAAAGGAAACCTATGCAAGAGAGTTGGAAAAGCGTACTTCTGATTTCAATGCTCGCTTAGCGGCTAAGCAAAATGAGATTAATCAGTTGAAGGGCATAAAGGACGAGGATCGTCCTACAACCACTATGCCAAGTGGGTCTAACTCCGACTCATCCATGTCGGCAGAGGCGAAGTTGAAGAGTTGTGAACAGCAAAAGACAAATCTTCAGGTTACAGCCTATGGGCAGCATACCGAGTCTGCCAAATATCATCATGGTAGCCAACAGACGGAGAATGCTGACGACTTGGATCTTAATGGTGAGAATGTACCTGACGAAAAGATAGTTTGCATAGCCAAGGAGTTAAAGGAGCGCGTGGATATGAAAGGGGGCAAGAAGCCTAGACGCGAGCAGCCGCTTTTTGACGCAGCTATTGGTGGTGAGAACGATATTACCCTCAGTCCCGATAATCTTCCACCTGATGCGGTTGGCGAAAACGGAGCATTCCCACCCACTCGGGATGGTTGTATCCACTCACTTTCGATGCGGAAAAGGGGTTAAAAGAGGCTTAAAAAACGGAGCATTGCCGTTCAAAATCGATTAAAACGCCAAAAAACGCCTCAAAAAACGGAGCATTGCCGTTCACCAGCTACGAAGGTGTGTGACAGACCACCTAAATAGCATGAAAAACGGAGCATGTCCGTTCACTCGGAAAAACAGAAGTCGCTGTCATCAAGACGCTTGCTACCGAAAAACGGAGCATGTCCGTTCACTTTTCCCGTTGAATGTCAACCCGCATCAAAAAAACGGAGCATGTCCGTTCACCTCTCTGCTCTTTTTACGTTATTGTATGTGGAAGAACCAACATACAACACGTGACCATGGCAGGAAAGACAAAGGACATGAGCCAGATTAAACAGCTATTGCTCATGAAGAAGGAGGGTGTCTCCAACCGTAAGGCCGCCGAGATAGTCGGCATCAACAAGGAGACCGCAAACAACTACGTAAGGAAGGCTCTTGCCGACAGCCTCGGCATAGACGGCCTTCTCAAACTCGACGATCCCGTGCTTGAGCATCGCCTCAAGGGCGGCAATCCCGCATACACGGACAGTCGCTTCGAGGTGTTCAAGGAACTGCTTCCATACCTCCAGGAGGAGATGAGGCGCAAGCACGTGACGCTGAAACTCCTGTGGGAGGAGTACGTGGAGGAGCATCCCGACGACCACTACAGCCTCACCCAGTTCCGCTTTCACTACAGCCAGAACACCGAGGCGAAGAAGGAGTCTCCATCGACCGTTCTGGCGGACATGCGCACGGGCGGTGAGAAGCTCTTCCTTGACTTCACGGGTGACACGATGGAGTACATCGACCTGGAGACGGGCGAGATGGTGCAATGCCAGGCTTTTGTTGCAACACTTCCCGCAAGCGACTACGGCTTCCTGCTCTTCGTCCCGTCACAGCGCACGGAGGACTTTGTGTACGCCATCACACAGTGCCTGAAACACCTTGGAGGCGTGCCGAGAATGCTCGTTCCCGACAACCTCAAGGCAGCGGTCGTCAAGACCGACAGGTACGAGCCGTCGCTCAACAGGGTGCTTGAGGACATGGCCAACCACTATGGCACGGTCGTGGTGCCGGCACGCCCCGTCCGCCCCAGGGACAAGTCCAACGTGGAGGGCAATGTCAGGCTCGTATACATGCGCGTCTTCGCGGAGCTCCGCAACGAGACCTTCTATTCCATCGACGAGCTGAATGCCGCAGCCACGGACAAGATGCGCAAGCACAACCAGAAGCGCATGCAGAAGAACCCGTACACCCGCGAGGAGCGCTTCCTTGCCATCGACCGCCCCAACCTGAGGCCGCTGCCGGCAACGGACTTTGAGATAGTCTCCTACACGAGCCTCAAGGTGTCCACCAACTGCTGCATATACCTCGGACGCGACCAGCACTACTACAGCGTGCCGTACCAGCATATCTCCAAAAAGGCCCACGTGGCCTACACACGCTCGCTCGTGAAAATCTACGTGGACGGGGAACTCGTCGCAACGCACCCAAGAGACCATGCCAAAGGCAAGTACACCATCGTGGAGGAGC
>OHJN01000277.1_pt1 | contig 31126 bp, 30 predicted proteins | sample 1568531 | NCBI WGS metagenome assembly OHJN01 (sample SAMEA3879594, study PRJEB24766) | human gut metagenome | biome: human-associated habitat; feature: feces | place: USA | collected 1985/1987
TGCAGACCCTGAGTTCCTTAAAGGACTTCGTGAGTTCTGTGATGAGAAGAACATGCTCCTCATGTTCGACGAGGTTCAGACCGGATGGGGAAGAACCGGAGACATCATGGCATATATGACATATGGCGTAAAGCCTGACATGGTATCCATGGCAAAGGCCATCGGGGGCGGTATGCCTATAGGCGCGATGTGTACAAGCACCAAGATAGCAGCAGCATTTACACCTGGTGCCCACGGTTCAACATACGCAGCCAACCCTGTGTGCTGTGCAGCGGCGCTTGCAGAGATAGATGAGATACTGGATAACAAGCTCTACGAGAATGCAAAGGAAGTAGGAGCATACTTCATGGAGGAACTCAAGGCACTTCCTTGTGTCAAGGAGATCAGAGGACGTGGCCTTCTTATAGGCGTTGAGTTCAACAAGCCTATCGCATTTGAAGTAAAGCACAGAGCGTTTGAGAACAAGCTCCTCATAACAGCGGTAAGAGACAGCATCATAAGGATCGCACCTCCACTTATCGTTAAGAAGGAGCACTGTGACGAGGCTGTTAAGCTACTCATCAAGTCTGTGACAGAAGCACTGCAGGAGCAGTAATACAGCGTGATCATATAGCAGAATAAGCATGAATCATAAAAGTAATATAGGAGACCATAATGGGAAGAAGTAAAGAAGAGATGGAGGGTGTGACCCTCCTTGGAAATAAAGACGTAAAGTACAGCATGGACTATGCACCTGAGATGCTCCAGACATTTGACAACAAGCATCCGGACAACGACTACTTTGTAAAGTTCAACTGTCCTGAGTTCACAAGCCTCTGTCCGATCACCGGACAGCCTGACTTCGCAACGGTGTACATATCATATGTGCCGGGCGAGAAGATGGTGGAGAGCAAGTCGCTGAAACTGTATCTGTTCAGCTTCAGAAATCACGGAGACTTCCATGAGGACTGTATGAACATCATCATGAAGGACCTCATAAAACTGATGGATCCAAAGTACATCGAGGTGTGGGGCAAGTTCACACCGAGGGGAGGAATCTCCATAGACCCGTACTGCAATTACGGCAGACCGGGAACAAAGTGGGAGGAGGTTGCCTGGAACCGTCTGGCAAACCACGACCTCTACCCTGAGAAAGTTGACAATAGATAATTGGGTCTGAGCAGCACGCACGGACGGATAGGAGAATCATAATGGCGGATTACAGAGAGACTGTGGATTATATATTGGGTATTCCGCTTTTTGCACAGAAGATTGGCAAGGAGAACCTTTCCAGTCTTTTGTGCCGTTTGGGGAACCCTGAGAAGGCTGTTCCTGCGATACATGTGGCGGGAACCAACGGCAAGGGCAGCACATGCCGCGCTCTGGCGCAGATGCTTGCAGCCCGGGGATACAGAGTGGGATTGTTCATATCACCCCATCTCGTGTCCATAAACGAGAGAATACAGATAAATGGTACAAATATATCCGATGACGATTTTGTGTCGGCATTTGAGACCGTAAAGGGGCAGTTCATGGAGCACCCTTCGTTCTTCGAGGTCATGTTTGCCATGGCGGCGGTGTATTTCAGACAGCAGAAGTGTGACTTTGCCGTATACGAGACAGGAATGGGCGGAAGACTGGATGCGACAAATGTCCTGACGCCGGAGCTTACGATCATCACGTCGGTGGGAATGGATCACATGGAGTATCTTGGCGACACGATAGAGAAGATAGCTTATGAGAAGGCAGGCATCATCAAGCCGGGTGTTCCGGTGATATATTTCAGGCGGGATGAGGCGGCTGCGCGGGTCATAGAAGATACTGCCAAAGAGCGTGGAGCGGACATAATTCCGGTCGAAAAATCAGATTATATAATAAATCATTTGGGGAACAAAACCATTGATTTTTCATTGCATAATCGGTATTATAGTTATTGCAATTTACAGATACAGAAGACATCACTGTACCAGGTGGAGAATGTCAGCCTTGCCGTGACAGCATTCAGGATGCTCATGGAGAGGCGGAATGTACCGGAACAGGATATAGAGAAGACCGTGAGGAATGCACTCCTGCAGTTCTACTGGGAGGGCAGGATGGAGGAGATAGCTCCCCATATATATGTGGATGGTGCCCACAATGTGGAGGCTGTAAATGCATATATAGAGACCATGAACAGGCTTCATGGGGAATATGACAAGATACTGGTATTTGCGGCGGTGAAGGATAAGGAGTATGACTCCATGATACATTTGCTTGCCGGAAATATTACGTTTGGCAGGATAATAGTCACAAGCGTTGACAGCAGCAGAAAGGCGGATTCCGCAAAGCTGGCGGAGATATTCTCGGCGTGTACGGATACTCCGGTCATGGTCAGCGATGAGATTGACGATGCCATGGATATGGCAGTGGAGCTCAGAGGAGACAGAGAGAATACCAACATATACTGCGTTGGTTCCCTGTATCTGGTGGGCGGTGTCAAGAGATGGAGGAACAGACATGATCAATTTTGATGAAGAGATAAAGAGGTTTAAGCCGGCACTTGAACTTGACCAGGCAGAGGATGCAATATACAACAATGATCTCAAGGACATCATGGATGTCATGCAGGAGATGATGAGGGTTGCAAAGGAAGCAGAGAAGTAAAGAACACAGATTGGTCGGGAGATTAAGATATGGCAGATGTACTGAATTGTAAGCACTGCGGTGGAGCGATAGCCGTCACAGGCTACTGTACCAGGTGCGGACTGAAGATAGATTACGTGAACAAGGCTCTCAACTCGTCAAAGTACTATTACAACATAGGGCTTGATAAGGCGAGGGTCAGGGATATGTCAGGTGCGGAGGAGGCGCTCAAGCTGTCTCTGAAGTATGACAAGATGAATATAGATGCCCGGAACCTTCTTGGACTGGTGTACTATGAGACCGGAGAGATAGTTCAGGCGCTCAGCCACTGGGTAGTGAGCGTGAATTATTTTGACGGCAAGAATGTCGCCAAGAGATACATCAAGGAGATAAAATCCAACCCACACAGGCTGGAGGCGGTGAACAATGTAACCAGAAAGTATAATCAGGCGCTGGTATATGCGAAGCAGGGCAGCAAGGATCTTGCCTTTATACAGCTCAGAAAGGTACTTTCCGACAACAGCAGATTTATACAGGGGTACCTGCTCCTTGCACTTCTGTTCATCGACGAGGGAAGATATGACAAGGCTCGCAAGGCACTCAAGCGTGTCATCAAGATAGACAGGACAAATCCAGTGGCGGTCAGATATTTCAATGAGATGGGCCACACTGATGAGGAGATCATGAACTTCAGGGATTATCCGCAGGAGGACTACGATGTGGATTCTCTGTTCGTGGATGACCAGAAGAAGCTCATAGCCGGCAACAGCGAGGTGGATTTTGATGGGGATCCGATTCCGGTTGGAAGATACAAGGACATCAATTTCTACAAATATTCCATCGCTTATATCATAGCGGGAGTTGTTCTGGGACTTGCGGCCATGTGGACGCTCATCATCCCGCACAGGGATAAGGCGGCTGACAATTCAGAGAGAGACCTAAAGGTTACATTCAGTCAGGAGATAGCGGATAAGAACGTGGCCATATCGGAGCTCCAGTCACAGGTGGACAGCATGACCACCAAGCTCACAAATGCTGAGACTGAGGCGAAAAACCTTCAGACACAGATAGATAAGTATGGCGATTACGCTTCACAGGTTCTGTCGGATGACAATAAGGCAAGGGTACAGTCAGCGATCTATAAGTACGAGACCATGACATATGAGGCTGCCATAGATGATCTGAACAGAGTCCTTCAGGATACACCTAACAGCGATGTGGCACTGTTCTACAAGGCGATGTGTTATCTGAAGCTTTCTGATGATAACAATGCCACACTGGTATTTAACCAGCTTGTTGAGAACTGTCCGAACTCCGTATACTACACGGTTGCGTGTGATTATGCGGATGAAGATGCCATACAGGCGGGACTTGAAAAGAAGAATTCTGCAAGTACAGCCAGCACGAACACGGGCGACGGAACAGATACAACCGACAGCTCGTATACAGGTGATGGAACGGATACGACCGACAACACGTATACGGATGATGGAACAGGCACCATCGACAATACGTATACAGGTGACGGAACAGACACGACCGACAGTTCGTATACAGGCGATGGAACAGATACAACTGACGGACAGTAACGAAAGACAGAAAGACATATAAAAAGATTATAATTTATAGAAGGCACAAAAGAGACGGATAAGGATTAACCGTTTCTTTTGTGCCTTTTATTTTGTGACAGGGGGATTGAAGATGAATATCTACGAGAAAATGGGGGATACTATAATCGTATATATGCCCAGAGAGGTGGATGATTATGCGGCGGTGAAGATGACCGCAGGGATAGACGGAGTATTTGCCGAGGAGGTGGTGAGACATGCCATATTTGATTTTGGCAGGACAACGTTCATGGACAGCTCGGGGATAGGACTTATAACGAGAAGGTACAGACAGCTCCACGACAGAGGGGGAAGCGTTGGGGTGATAAATGTAAATGCGAGAATGGACAGGATACTGCTCATGTCCGGTATATACAGGATCGCGACAAGGCTGGACAGCGGTGTCCGGGATGAGGCTGAGGATTGGACAGATAAAATATAGATAACGAGGAGAATGGTATGGATAAGAACAGATTGATCATGGAATTTGGCTGTGATGCCCGGAATGAGGCTGTGGCGAGAGTCGTGGTGGCGGCTATGCTGACGAGGACAAATCCGACACTCAGTGAGGTGGAGGATGTCAAGACGGCGGTGTCGGAGGCTGTCACGAATTCGATAATACACGGATATGGATCCGGGGAGGGAAGCATAATCCTGGAGGCATACATAGAGGAGCGCACCCTGTACATAACGATCACAGATCACGGCTGCGGCATAGAGAATGTCGACAGGGCAATGGAGCCGCTTTACACCACTGTCACGGACGGAAGCAGATCGGGCATGGGATTTTCATTTATGGAGGCTTTCATGGATGAGCTAAAGGTAGAATCCCGCGTGGGTGAGGGAACCGTGGTAAATATGAAGAAGATAATAGGAAAAAGTCAGGAGATATATTGATGGCGGATAATCATCGTTTGCTTGAACTTGCAAAAGATGGAGACAGAGATGCCAGAGATAAACTTGTGACGGACAATATGGGACTGGTGGTCAGCGTTGCCAGAAGATATGTGGGGAGAGGACAGGAACTTGAGGATCTTATACAGATAGGGCTTATAGGCCTTGTAAAGGCCATAGACAGGTTTGATATGGACTATGAGGTAAAACTGTCCACGTATGCGGTTCCACTCATTCAGGGGGAGATTAGACGCTTTCTCAGGGATGACGGAATGGTGAAGGTCAGCAGAAATCTTAAAACGATATACTATAGGGCAGACAGATACAGACACGAGGTCGAAAAAAACAGAGGGACTGAGCCGGGAATGGAGGAGATATGTGAGGCTATAGGAGCGACTCCTGAAGAGCTTGTGATGGCGATGGACGCGGCATCGGATGTGACATGCATAGATGATCTTCACGCGGAGATGTGCGGCATCGTGGACAGGCTGTGTGTATCGCAGCTTCTGGACACGCTCACGCCGGATGAGAGAAAACTTGTGGTGCTGAGGTATTTTCAGGACAAGACGCAGGGACAGACAGGGCAGATCCTTGGCATGAGCCAGGTGCAGGTGAGCCGGCTTGAGAAAAAGATACTCGGAAGACTCAGATGGAAAATATTGGAGTAATATCAGCCATATACATGGACAGACTATTCTTAGAATATAAGAACAGGGGACATGTATATGGCTGAACTTTTGTATTTGAAACTGTCGGAGAGCTGTCTGGCGGAGAAGCGAAAAGTCAAAATAAAAGATGTGGCGACGGTGCTGAGCCCGAATCCCGATATAAAATACGGCGTGGAGAAGCTGGAGCTCATGAGCTTTTCCGGAAGCAAGGAGCAGCAGGTCATATCGGTGATGTACATTCTGCAGGTGATACAGGAGCACTACCCGGACTGCCAGACACAGACCATAGGGGCAACGGACGTGGTTGTGTATTACAGGACATATGACACCAGCGACAAAGTAAAGCAGTTCTTCAAATTCCTGATGATATGCTTCATCGCATTTTTCGGAGCAGGCTTTTCCATCATGTCGTACAACTCGGATGTCAATATGGTTGGACAGCTTGACGTCATGCACAACATATTTGTGGGGCAGGGCAGGGATGCCTATCCTGTGGCGGGAATAGCATATTCCCTGGGGCTCTTCATCGGTATAATCGTATTTTTCAATCACGGTGCAAAGAAAAAATTCTCTGATGATCCTACACCGCTTCAGGTTCAGATGAGACAGTATGAACAGGAGGTCAACCAGACAGTCATAACGGATGCCTCCAGAAAGAAGGCGGAGAGAGATGCTGATTAGATACGCTATGCTTGCCATAGCCTGCTTTGCCAGCGGTGTGGCCATATCGGGCGGGTATTTTGCATTTATATCCATGATAGGAATATTCCCCAAGCTCCTTGAGAAGGTAAAGGGGGTAAGGTATTATCTGCTCATAGAGTGTCTGCTGGCATATGGTGCGGCGCTGGCAAATCTGATATATGTATTCAAAATATCGGTTCCGGTGACATGGGTGGGATATACCATCATATGTCTGTTCGGAGGGATATTTGTGGGATGCCTGGCGGGGGCGCTTACGGAGGTGTTGAATGTCATACCGATCGCGGCCAGAAGATTCAGTGTGAGAAGAAATCTCCCTTATGTCATATACGGCCTTGCCGCGGGAAAACTGGTGGGCTCGGTGCTGAGTGTCGTTCTGGGCATGTGATAAAGTCAAAATTATTTTGTGTGAAATGGAGGTATTTGTTATGAAGTTTGAACCTACAGAGAGTGATTACAATGAATATGTGGAGCTTGTGACACCAACATCAAGTGTGCCAAGAAACTGCCTGTGGGCGTTTCTTGTGGGCGGGGTGATCTGCACGATAGGGCAGGGGATATTTGACCTGCTGGTACACTTCGATGTGAAGGAAGACGAGGCGTATGCGTATGTATCGCTGATACTCGTCCTCGTAAGTGTCATCCTCACAAGTCTGAATCTCTACAAGAAGATAGCAAAGTACGGCGGTGCCGGAGCACTTGTGCCGATCACAGGATTTGCAAATGGTGTGTGTGCGCCCATAGTGGAATTCCAGACTGAGGGTGAAGTGTTCGGAAAGGGCGTGAAAGCGTTCACCATAGCGGGGCCTGTTATACTGTACGGTATATTTACAAGCTGGCTGCTCGGTGTTATATATTGGATAGTCTCAATATGGTGAAATGGGGGTTATTAAATTAAAAATCAACATATTTTCCCCACATCGGTTGACAATATTTGAAAAAATAACATAATGAGTATAGATTTGGACAAAAGAAGAAAGACAGGAGAAATGCTGACATGAAGAGGCTAATGACAGTCAATCTGGCACCTGAGCAGAAGAGTGCAGTACAGGATATATGCAGTGACATAGGTGCGGAGTGCGTTGACATTCAGAGAAAGCATTATGGTATGAAGGTCGGAAGTCTGTGCGACACGGCTGACATATCTGGCTGTGGAGATGAGACCGGACAGACGGAAGATCTCAGTATGGATATGCTCATATTTGACGGAGTGAGCAGCAAAGAACTTGATATATTTCTTGAAAGGTATAAGAAGACCGGGCTTCCGGCAGTAAGGCTGAAGTCGGTAGTGACACGGAGCAACAGGGAGTGGACTGTACAGCAGCTCTACTCGGAGCTTGCAAAGGAATATCTATTCTACAGGATGAGGGGAATGTAGATGGCAGACGAAAGAAGAAACGGACATACAACTGAAAATAGACTTGCGCAGAACAGGCAGAGAGCTTCAGGACGTTCAGGACGGCGTGCATCTGAGCAGTGGAGGAAGAGACAGCAGCGATACAGAGTGATAAGCTGGATACTCACGGCGGTGTTCATGGTGATATTTTATGCGCTAATATGTGCGTGTGTGGGCAACAGAAAGCTGTACAAAAAGACCACCATAAACGGATTAGACGTTGGCGGAATGAAATCTGCGGAGGCGGCAAAGAGCATAAATGACCAGTTCAGACGCGATTACAGCAGTGTGGGCATACAGGTGAAGCTGGATGACAAGACTTACACCCTGGATGTGTCGGCGGCGCTGGATATGGATTCTGAGAAGTCTGTGCAGAAGATACAGGATGACTCACACAGCTTCTGGAGAAGAGGCTATGGGCTTCTGGAATCCTGGACACTTGGAAGCAGCTATGACATTTATCCATATATAGGCGACAGCGGCATCATAACGACCGCCATCGAGAGCAGTGATATGATGAAGGTTGATCTGGATATAGAGGATGGATACAGGATAGAGGACAAGAACCTCATTGTGACAAAGGGAAAGGGCAGCTACAGGATAGACACAGACAAGCTGGTAACCCGCATAAAGAAGCAGATAGCAAAAGGAGACTATGGCACTGTGGTGGAATGTCCTGTCGTGTCTGCTGACGTGGATCTGGACGAGGTATACAAAAAGGTACATTGTGAGCCGCAGAATCCAACGCTTGACCCGGACAAGAACTACGAGGTAGTTGAGGCCAAGGACGGTGTGGACTTTGATCTGGAGGCGGCAAAGAAGAGCCTTGAATCTGCCAAGAAGGGAACGGATGTGAGCATCCCGCTCACATACACCCCGGCGGATATGAGTACGGAAGAATACAGGAAGATGCTGTTCAGAGACGAGATGAGTTCATACAGCACAGAGGTTGAGGGTTCAGAGAACAGAAAGACAAATGTCAAGCTGGCGGCGCAGTATTGCGATGGAACCATACTCATGCCGGGAGAGTCATTTTCATATAACCTCGGAGTCGGAGAGCTCACCGAGGAGAGAGGCTTCCTTCCGGGCCCATCATATGCTGACGGACAGTCAGTCATGGACATGGGCGGTGGAATATGTCAGGTGTCATCCACCATGTACATGGCGTGCCTGTATGCGAATCTCGAGATAGATGAGAGACATTGTCATCCATACCCTTCATCGTATGTTCCTGCGGGACTTGACGCCACTGTGGCGTGGGGCGGATGTGACTTTGTATTTACAAATGACACGGATTACCCGATAAAGATAAGCACAAGCTACGATGGATATTCCACATCATGTACGATATGGGGCACCATCACGGAGCCGTTCAGCGTGGAGCTCTACACGGAGACCGTTGAGACAGAGCCATATGAGACCAAGTATGAGCTGGACAAGAGTCTTGGCAAGGATGAGCAGGTGCTTGACACAGTGGGAATAGAGGGCCTTACAGTGCAGTCCTACAGAAGAGTGTATGACGGCGATGGAAATGTCATATCGGACAATCCTGAGGCGACAAGCGTGTACTCTAAGCGTGACGAAGTGTACAAGGTAGGAAAGCTTCCAAAGGACAAGGATAAAGACAAAGATAAGGATCAGAACAAAGATAAGAGTGACAGCTCAGACACAGATAAGAAGACGACTGAGTCTGAGTCAGATACTCAGGAAGAGTAGCTGCCGGCTACTCCTCAATGTCGTCTGAGTCGTCCTCCCTGATCCTTATAAGGCCTTCCAGGAATCCCGGTTCCTTGGTCTTTATCTCCTGGTTGGTGTAGAGATTGACATAGTGAGGGCGGAGCTTTGAGTAGATGATCTTCTGCTCGTTGTACAGGCTGTAATAGCCGGACAGCATGTAGCTGACGGCACATCCTATGGTGAACAGAAGTATTCCGTGCGCTCCGAACAACTCTATGCTCAGGAACAGAGATGTAAGAGGACAGTTTACCACGCCACAGAAGAAGCACACCATTCCTAGGGCAGCGGCAAAGCCCGGGTCGAGTCCCATGAGTCCACCCATGACGCATCCAAATGTGGCACCGACGAAGAACGATGGAACGATCTCACCGCCTCGGAATCCACAGCCTATTGTTATGGCGGTGAACAGCGCCTTGAGAAGGAAAGCCGTTGGTTTTGCCTCTCCGTTGAGCGCCTGGGCGATGATGTTCATACCGGTTCCGTTGTAGTCGGTGGTGTTGAGTATTATGTTGAGCAGGACGAGCATCACGCCTCCTGCGAATACGCGCACATACTGGTTCTTGAAATATTTGCGGAAAAGCTTGTGCACAACGTTCATGAATATACAGAACAGACTGCTGAGCACTGCGCACAGGATAGCCAGACCGATGACCTTGATCACCAAAGGCACATCCATGGATGTCGGCATGCCGGCTATATTGTAGTGGTCGTGTACAACGTGAAGCTTTTTCGTTATTGCGTATGCGATGACTGACGAGAACAGACAAGGCACAAATGCGCAGTAGTAGAGGATGCCGATACTTATGACCTCCATACTGAAAAGTGCAGCCGTTATTGGCGTTCCAAACAGTGCCGAAAAGACAGCGCTCATACCGCACAGTGTGAGTATGTGCTTGTCGCTGTCATCCAGCTTGAACAGCTTGCCTATAGAGACACCGATGCTTCCACCTATCTGAAGGGCGGCACCCTCCCGGCCGGATGAACCTCCAAAGAGGTGTGTAATGACCGTCGATATGAAGATCAGCGGAGCCATACGGGAAGGAATCTCGTCCTCCACACTTCTTATGGAACCGATGACAAGATTGGTTCCCTTGGAATGTCTTATTCCACAGATCCTGTATATAAATACGATCACGATTCCCGCAAGCGGCAGAAAATATATTATCATATGATTGTTCTCACGGAAGCCGGTGGCGTACTCTACGCATATATGAAAAGCTGTTCCGACAAGCCCGCATATCGTTCCCATTATCAGTGAAAAAACTATCCATTTGAAAAAAGTCGTAGCATATCTGACACATCTGCTAAAACAGTTTACCCAGTATTCCTTTGTAAATTCCACGGCGATTCTCCATTCCTTTTTCTTTGTAAAGCAACTTTAGTAATGTTAAAGCAAATAAATGAATTTGTCCAGTGCTGAGATTAACAAAAACTACCATTATAATCTGCAGTGCATAAGGGAATTATAGTAACAGTTACATTTATCCATATAAGGGAGTTGCATGATATGAATGAGAAAAAAGGAAAACAGAGCATAAAATTTGGCAATCCCCCATATATACTGGGGGCAGCAGCGGTGGCGGGGCCGAAGGAGATAGATGGCCCCATGGCGAGATATTTTGACAGAGTGAGCGAGGATGCAACATTTGGCAAAGATTCCTGGGAGGAAGGCGAGAGCGAGATGGTGCGTCAGGCGGTGACCCTTGCCATACAGAAGGCGGGAATAGTCAAGCAGGATATAAGGTATATATTTGCCGGGGATCTGCTGGGACAGCTCATAGCGTCGACATTTGGAATCAAGGATATGGAGATCGAAAAGATCGGTCCTTCCTTTGACGTCCATGACTGTGGCGGCGGGGTATGCGGACAACGTCATTGCGGAGGCGTCAAGCCACTATGGAAGTGCGGAGAAGCAGTTCCGTTTTCCCTTGGAATATGGAAATCAGCGTCCCCTGTCAGCTACCTGGACGGTCACGGGAAGTGGTGCCTTTGTGGTGTCAGACAGAGAGTCAGATGTGTGTATCCAGGGCGTAACCACAGGGCAGATAGTGGACTATGGTGTGAAGGATTCCCTTAACATGGGAGCGTGCATGGCACCAGCGGCGGCTGCCGTTATATATCAGAATCTTCAGGACTTTGGAATAAAGCCCACATACTACGACAGGATAATAACCGGTGATCTCGGCAAGGTCGGCAAGACGATACTTGAGGATCTTCTGAGCATGAACAATGTGGATATATCGGCAAATCATATGGACTGCGGTATAGAGATATTTGAAAACGAGGAACAGGATACCCACTCTGGCGGATCGGGCTGTGGCTGCTCGGCGACCGTCCTCGCCGGATATATATTGAAGAAGTTGAGCTCCGGGGAGTGGAAGAGAGTGTTGTTTGTTCCGACGGGAGCACTGCTTTCCACCGTGAGCTATAACGAGGGGCAGACCATACCGGGGATAGCCCATGCGGTCATGATAGAGCATCACGAAAAGAAAGGAGAGTAGATGTAAATGGATTATGTAAAAGCGTTTGTGGTTGGCGGAATAATATGTGTCCTTGCCCAGATATTGATGGATAAGACCAAGCTCCTTCCGGGAAGGATAATGGTCATACTCGTCTGTACGGGAGTTGTGCTTGGAGCTCTTGGAATATACAAGCCGCTTCTGGAATTTGCACAGTGCGGAGCGTCGGTGCCGCTCACAGGATTTGGATATAATCTGTGGAAGGGTATAACCGAGGCGGTTGATAAGGATGGATTTATCGGACTGTTCCGCGGAGGTTTCCAGATGGCTGCGGTTGGAAGTTCGGCTGCACTGATATTTGGATATATTGCATCGCTGATATTCAAGCCGAAGATGACAAAATAGAAATAGAAGACAGGCAGATATAAAAAGCCCCACCATACATTGAATTGTATGATGGGGCTTTCCGTCATTGAGTTGTATCGGTTGAATCATCCGAGCTTGGTTCCTCGGTTGTGGTTATCTCTGTTGAAGAGGTAGGTTCCTCTGACGTAGGTTCCTCGGTTGTAGGTTCCTCAGTCGTTGTAGGCTCCTCCGTTGTTGTATCATCCGTTGTATCCTCCGATGTATCCTCGGTTGTCGTTGTTGCCTTGGTAGTTTTCTTTGTATCCTTCTTCTTGCCGTGGATGTTACAGTGCTCCTTGAGGAGTGATTCATCCCATGTGTAACCCTCAAGAACATATTCACCATCATCATTCAGCTTGTAGATGAAGGTTGTAGTCTCAGGACATTCCTTGTTGGCAAGCATGTGTGATTCGTTACATACGACAACCTTCTTGACACCTGGACAGTACTTTGTAGGAATCTTGGATGCGTCAAAGTAATCTGTTACGGTAGGACATCCATTCGATGGAAGAAGTCCTGTATCCGAACATACAGTGGCCTGTACGATTCCGTCCGGCATCTCAAATGTAGCCGATGTATCAAGTCCCTTCTTCTCAATGACCTGATCCATGATATCTCTCCACATATAGCACTTGATAGAACCAGGGCTGTATGTGATGTTCTCATCATTTCCAAGCCATATAGAAGCTGTGTAGTATGGGTTATAACCACAGAACCAGTTATCAAAGTCTCCTGATGTGGTACCTGTCTTACCTGCTGTATACATACCTGTGTAAGAGTTGGCACCTGAACCGGTACCTCCTGTTACAACGTCGTGCATGGCACTTGTGAGAAGCCATGCTGTCTGCTCTGATATGACACGTGTCTTCTCAGGCTCCCTGTTGTCTATCAGAAGATTGCCTTCATGGTCGTAAACCTCTGAGTAGAACACAGGCTTTATATAATTACCACCGTTGGCGATGGTTGCATATGCAGCTGTGATCTCTAGGTTGGTAATACCATTTGTCAGACCACCAAGTGCAAGTGACTGGTTGATATCTGACAGGATGAGACCATCGCTGTCTGTCTTTCTCTCAACAAGAGTTGTAAATCCAAGCTTCAGCAGATAATCATATGCGAGCTGTGGAGTTACGTCTGTGATACACTTTACAGCTATGATATTCATAGACTCCATGATAGCATATCTTATAGTTTTAGGTCCCCAGTATCCGCCGTACCAGTTAAATACCTGATTACCATTCTCATAGTAGTAAGGTGCATCATCGTATACGGTGGCAAGAGACATGTTGCACGCGTCCAGTGCAGGAAGGTATGTGGCAACTATCTTGAAGCAAGAACCAGGCTGTCTGGTAGCCTCAGTTGCACGGTTGAATGATCTGTTCTCAGTTTTCTCTCCACGGCCTCCGACAAGTGCCTTGACCTGACCGGTGTTCTGGTCCATGAGAGTGAATGATACCTGTGGCTGTATGACAAGCTTGAATGTCTCCATGAAGACTTCGTCGCCGGTCTCGGCAACCATGGCATCCCTGAACTCGTCAGCCGCTGCACGGGCATCATCCTCGCTGTAATATCTTGCGCTGTAGTCGTAGCCCTCCTGCTCTGTGAACCAGCTCTCAAGATTCTCCACGCTGTAGTTCGTCTGAACCTTTGTCTCCTTATCCGCAAGGGTGAGAGCGTAGTTGAGCTGATATACAGGCTCAGGCCAGTAGGATGTATCATTTACAACTGAGTCAGCGATCTCCTGGATCTCAGGATCCTGACAAACGATGACCTTGAGTCCGCCTGACCAGATCAGTGACTCTGCCTCGTCCTCTGAGTAGCCCTTGGCAACCAGATCATTCTGAAGCTGCTTGATGACCTCGTCAGTGTAGTAGGAGTTGACCTCTGTCTTCTGCTGCTTTTCTTCCTTCTTAGATACGGAAGCGATACGCTTGTAAACGTTATCGTTTATAGCCTCGTCATACTGCGCCTGTGTTATATACTCAAGATCCAGCATGTATTTAAGAACCTGGGTCCTTCTGGTCTTGTTGTCGTCAGGCGACAGGAGAGGATCGTATTTGGTAGGGTTCTGCGGAATTGCTGCGAGCACGGCACACTCAGATACCGATAACTGGCTGAGCCCCTTGCCGAAGTAAGTCTTGGCAGCGGTCTCAACACCGTAGCAGCCTTCTCCGAGATATATGGTGTTCAGATAATACTCGACTATCGACTTCTTGTCGATCTTCTTCTCCATATCCACAGCCAGGTACTGCTCCTGAACCTTACGCTCAAGCTTATCCAGGAAAGTTGACTCATTCAGTCCGACGTTGAACACGTTGTTCTTGATAAGCTGCTGTGTAAGAGTGGAAGCACCCTCATCGAAGTCTCCGCTTTTGAGACCCTTTATAAATGCTCTGGCGATACCCTGTACATCGATTCCGTTGTGCTCCCAGAAACGTCTGTCCTCTATAGCGACAAATGCATTCACAAGATCCTCAGGAATAGAGTCGTAATACACATACTCTCGGTTGGAGTTGGAATTGGCAAGTGTCGTGATCTCCTTTCCATTCTGGTATACAAGAGTTGTCTTGTATCCCTTAGGTATGAGAGCGTCAGCGTTGATGTTCGGCGTATCATCCAGAATACCCTTGAGGGCTCCAAATCCGGCTCCGACACCGACTATCACAATGGCGAGCACCAGCACCAGTATAATCTTAAACACAGAAATGTTAAGCTTACGCCGGTTTCTTGGAAGCTTGGATACCAGCTCCTTCTGAGCCTTCACCGCTCCCTTCTTAGTAAAATCCATAAAAAGACCTCCTTAAAACCTGGGGGATAGATCCCCGCTATTTAATTGTAAAAGTAAATTCTAAATAAGGGCAGACTACTGCCGTTAATATACACTTCAAATTAGTATATCAAATAACAGTATAATAATAAAGAAAAAAATATTGCAACAAAACAAAAATTAATAAACGTGAACGAAAAAATCAGAAAGAGTAAATTGACAACGGTATGATTCAAAAGCATAATAAATATAAAAAAGTGCAGAATAAACAGGAGAAGATATATGTTTGCATCAATAGACGAAGCGGTTGAATACTGGAAGGACGAGCTGTCATATGTGGACGACGCAAAGGTGACAGGATATGTGGGAGGCTACCCGGTGGTGGAATTTACCATCAACAAAGCCGCCTGGGGACTTGTTAAGGACAAGAAGAAATTTGGAAGGATCGTAAGATCATCAGAGATGGAGGGCGGAATAGAAGTCGGTGTGTCGACATGCTTTTATCAGACGGCATCCCTGGAGTGGGAGCCACCTGTCCTCAGGGTGTGCGGATATCCTGAAGTGATCAACAGAATACTTGGCAAGGTAATGTAAGATTTACCGTGGAATGCCCCGGCGGATACATAAAAATGCATCCGCCGGGGTATTTTATTATACATGTAATGGGTTATGTAAGGAGGACGCATATGAACAGGGAGATACGTACGGATCTTGCGATAGAGCTCAGAGAAAATGTAGCCGACAGGAGAAATATGCCTGGGGTCAAGGTGAAGACGGTGGTGAATGAGGACAGGAGCATCAAGACCACCACCATAACGGTGCTGGATGAGATAGGGGAGAAAAATCTGGGAAAGGCAAAGGGACAATATATAACGATAGAGTGTTCCAAGCTTAAGGAATATGAGGAGTCCATACATGAACCTCTGAGGGCGGAGCTTGAGGGCAGACTCAGGGAGCTCATGGGGCATGCGGGAAATATACTGGTGGTCGGACTTGGCAACAGGCAGGTCACCCCGGATTCCATAGGCCCGCTGGTCATAGACAATCTGTATGTGACAAGGCACCTGGACACTCCGGGAAAGCCAGATCTGGTCATGAGTGCCATATGTCCGGGAGTCATGGCACAGACCGGAATAGAGACTGTGGATATAGTCAGGGGAATATGCGATGAGATAGACGTGGAGATCGTGGTTGCAATAGACGCCCTGGCGGCCAGAAGCAGCAAGAGACTCGGATGCACCATCCAGCTCACGGATACAGGTATAAGCCCCGGCTCCGGTGTCGGCAACAACAGAAAGACACTGAGCTCAGACAACCTTGGCAGACGCGTGATCGCAGTCGGTGTTCCGACAGTCATCTCCGTTCCATCCATCATAGACGATTCGCTGGATGAGGTGGCTGATGCATTTAACGAGACCTACGGGCGCAGGATCATGAGGGAGTTCACGGAGAAGCAGAGATACCAGATAGCGTGCAATCTTCTGGACGAGGATATGGCGGATATGTTCGTGACCCCGAAAAATATAGACGAGCTAGTGCGCCGCATCAGCTTTACGATATCTGAGGCGATAAATGCCATAGCGATGTAGAGAAAAATACAGGGAATCATTTGGCACGTACACTCATATATTTGAATAATGGATAACAGAGGCCATAGCATATTCAAAAGGGGTGGAAATGTATGTCGGACAGAAAGCTTCATACGAAGACTGTGTATATACTTGCGTGGGTGATTCTGGTGTGCGCGGGGATATTGATAAAGACCGGGATAACTGATGATGTGTGGAAGCTGGTGTATAGCGGGATATATGGCAGTTCTTCGGGTGAAACAGGCGAGAGTATATACAGCCCCGGTGCGGCTGAGCCGGATGTGTACTGTTACATGGATTACTGGGAATCTCAGGTCAGGGAGGTGTGCGAGGAGGGCAGGACATACCAGACGGAGGATGCGGATTCCGAAGGTGAGGCATCATCGCAGGCGGAGACTTCAGAGACTTCTGCGCCTGCCAGCACTGAGACCACAGAAGCTGCGCAGAGATCCGCTGATGCCAGGACTGTGTCGGCCATGGCGGATATAATGAGCTCTTATATAGGTATGGACGCAGATACACTCCTTTCATATTGTTATAACGCCACATACCCTAAGTGCGTAAAAAAAGACGAGCTGGATGCGGAAAATCTGCTCGGCAAAGATCTGTCGCTGGATATGGACACGGGCGGATACAAGGTTCTGATATATCACACCCACGGCTCTGAGGCATTTGCGGACTCAAGACCGGGCGAGGTTGACGACACGGTGATAGGACTTGGCAACCGCCTGGCGGAGATACTCACGGATACATATGGCATACCGGTGTACCACGACACCACGGCATATGACATGATGACAGGGGTTCTTGACAGGAACGCTTCCTATGATTATTCGAGGGAAGGTGTGTCACAGATACTTAAGGACAATCCTGAGATAGAGGTCATCATAGATCTCCACAGGGATGGTGTGCCGGATGACACACATCTGGTTACAGATGTGGATGGAAAGCCCACAGCACAGATCATGCTGTTAAATGGTATGTGCCGTGACGAGGATGGCAACGATGTGGACTATTGGAGCAATGACAACAAGGTCGACAACATGGCATTTGCACTTCAGACCTATCTGGCGGGCAGGGCAAATTACGGCGACATGATGCGCAAGATATACATAAGTACGAGCCGGTACAACATGGATCTCATGCCGCACGCCATGCTGGCAGAGATAGGCGCACAGACTAACACGGTGGAGGAGGAATACAACGCCATCGAACCATTTGCCGCAATGCTTGCAAAGGTGCTTCTGAAGTGAGGATTAAGTGGCATATTGGCACTTGCAGTTATATGCTCATACATGTTATATTAACGTCAAATGCGAGTAAGACAAGTATAAGAATAAAAGAGCCTGCACATACAAGGCGCGGGACATAGATAAGGATGTGAAAACATGGAGCATTTAGACCAGTCAAAGATAAGAAATTTCTGTATAATAGCGCATATAGATCACGGTAAATCAACACTTGCCGACAGGATCATAGAGAAGACCGGAACTCTGACCAGCAGGGAGATGCAGAATCAGGTTCTTGACAATATGGATCTTGAGAGGGAGCGTGGAATCACCATCAAGGCACAGTGTGTCAGGATCGTGTACAATGCCGATGATGGACAGGAGTACATATTCAATCTCATAGACACTCCGGGACATGTGGATTTCAATTATGAGGTATCTCGAAGTCTGGCAGCCTGTGAGGGAGCCATACTTGTGGTTGATGCCGCACAGGGCATAGAGGCGCAGACCCTGGCGAATGTATACCTGGCGCTGGATCATGACCTTGATGTCATGCCAGTCATCAACAAGATAGACCTCCCGTCAGCAGATCCGGAGAGGGTCGTGAACGAGATCGAGGATGTAATTGGAATAGAGGCACAGGATGCCCCAAGGATATCTGCAAAGACTGGACTGAATATTGAGGAAGTGCTTGAACAGATCGTGAAGAAGGTGCCGGCACCGCATGGTGACCCTGAGGCTCCACTCAAGGCACTTATATTCGACAGTCTGTATGACTCCTACAAGGGAGTTATCATATTCTGCCGATTATTTGACGGCTGCGTGAAGAAGGGAACCACCATAAGGATGATGGCCACCGGAGCTGAGGCTGAGGTGGTTGAGGTCGGAATATTCGGAGCGGGAAGATTTGTCCCATGTGATGAGCTGTCAGCCGGTATGGTTGGTTACATAACAGCCAGCCTTAAGAATGTACAGGATACCACAGTGGGAGATACAGTCACACAGGCGGACAGGCCATGTGACGAGGCGCTTCCTGGATACAAGAAGGCACAGCCTATGGTATACTGCGGACTCTATCCTGCGGATGGAGCAAAGTATCCGGATCTCAGGGATGCCCTTGAGAAACTTCAGTTAAATGATGCGGCGCTCAGCTTTGAGCCGGAGACATACATAGCACTGGGCTTTGGTTTCCGATGTGGTTTCCTTGGACTGCTTCACCTTGAGATAGTTCAGGAGCGACTGGAGAGGGAGTTCAATCTTGATCTGGTAACCACAGCGCCAGGCGTTGTATATAAGGTACATACCACAGATGGGAATGTGATAGAGCTCACCAATCCGTCGAATCTGCCGGATCCATCCACCATAGAGTACATGGAGGAGCCATTTGTCGATGCGGAGATCATGGTCACAACAGAGTATGTGGGTGCCATCATGCAGCTCTGCCAGGAGAGACGAGGCGTGTACAAGAGCATGGAGTACATGGAGGAGACAAGAGCGCTTCTCAAGTACGACCTCCCACTGAACGAGATCATATACGATTTCTTTGATGCACTTAAGTCGCGTTCAAGGGGCTATGCTTCATTTGACTATGAGATGAAGGGCTATGTCCGCTCAGAGCTTGTGAAGCTGGACATCCTTATCAATAAGGAAGAGGTCGATGCACTCTCATTTATCATACACAAGGATACAGCGTATGAAAGGGGCAGAAAGATGTGCGAGAAGCTCAAGGACGAGATCCCGAGACATCTGTTCGAGATCCCGATCCAGGCGGCCATAGGCGGCAAGGTAATAGCCCGCGAGACAGTCAAGGCCATGAGAAAGGATGTCCTTGCCAAGTGCTACGGCGGAGATATATCCAGAAAGAGAAAGCTCCTTGAAAAGCAGAAGGAAGGAAAGAAGCGAATGAGACAGGTGGGCAATGTGGAGATACCACAGAAGGCATTTATGTCTGTCCTGAAGCTTGATGAGGAATAGAAAAGACCGGGAACACAGTGACACGGTTATATCAAATAAGAAATAATAGAATCGTAGAAAAGCCGTTAATGAGAGCATTCTGACAGGAGCATTCTTAGTAGCGGCTTTTTTCATGCGGTGACGATATTTGAAATAAAAAGGAAGGATACTAATGATAGATATAATAAATACCGAAAATTCAGATCGGGATTTCGGCGATGCAAATAATGACGAAGTTTTAGAGTCATATGAGAAGAAGCCGCTCAGCATATACATACATATCCCATTCTGTGTGAAGAAATGTGCATACTGCGACTTCCTGTCATTTCCGGTGGGGGCAGCCTGCATGTCGGGATATGGAGTGTACCGTGAGAAATACGTCGAAGCCCTGTGCGAGGAGCTGAAAAGCTACTCGTATCTGGCGGAGACCCACAAGGTCAGGACAATATACATAGGAGGCGGAACCCCATCCATACTGGAGCCGGACGAGATCACACTTGTAATGACGACGGTGAGGAAGCTGTTCGATGTCGCAGAGGATGCGGAGATAAGCATAGAGGTAAATCCGGGCACCCTGACCAGCCGTAAGGCAGCAGAATATATAGCAAATGGCATAAACAGGATGAGCATAGGCCTTCAGTCCGCACAGAAAAATGAGCTGGAAGCTCTGGGCAGGATACACAATTATGACCAGTTCCTCGCCGCATTTGACATGGCTAGGGAGGCCGGATTTCGCAATATAAATATAGACCTGATGTCAGACATACCGGGACAGACCATGAGGTCATATCTGGACACCCTTGACAAGGTATTAAGGTGTAAGCCGGAGCACATATCGTCCTACAGCCTCATAGTGGAGGACGGAACTCCTCTGGCAGCAGATGAGAACCTGCTGTCACAGATCCCGGATGAGGACGTGGACAGGCAGATGTACGACATAACAAATAAGCTCTTAGGCACCGGCGGCTACCACAGATACGAGATATCCAATTACGCCAAAGCTGGCTACGAGTGCAGACATAACATAGTCTACTGGACCCTCGGGGAATACATAGGAATCGGAATCGGAGCAGCGTCCTTCCTGTACGGCAGACGCTACACCAACACATCCAGTCTGGAAGACTACATAGACGGCATGGCAAGACACAGGGAGCTCATGACATTCGGAGATCACGTCGCAAATTCGGGTAAGGCAAGAGATATAATAGAACACATGCGCAATGTGGAAGAAGAACTTGACGCAGACAGGCTGATGGAGGAATATATGTTCCTCGGCCTGCGTATGATATCCGGTGTGAGTGCAGAAAAATTCAACGACTACTTTGGACACTCCATCTACGACATATACGGCTCCGTCATAGATAAATACAAGTCCACCGGCCACCTCGAAGATGACCACGGCCTGATCCGCCTCACAAAAAAAGGCATCGACGTAAGCAACACGATCCTGGCGGACTTCTTAATAGAATAATACTGGCACGACCGTCCTTCAAAACATAAAAAAAACACAAAAACATTCGTTATTTTGTTGACAAAAGGGGGCGGCAGTGTTAGATTATGTTTAGTGGTTAGCACTCGGATATGTTGAGTGCTAATAAGACTAAAAGCAAAAAGGAATGAGAGTATGGAACTTGACGAGAGAAAAGTCAGAATTCTAAAAGCGATCGTTTCGAATTACCTGGAGACTGGAGAGCCCGTTGGATCGAGAACCATTTCCAAGCTGGCCGACATGAATGTCAGCCCGGCTACCATAAGAAATGAGATGTCAGATCTTGAGGACATGGGTTTTATATGCCAGCCACATGCATCGGCAGGAAGAGTTCCGACGGATGCAGGTTACAGGTTTTATGTTGACAGCATCATGGCAGACAGGAATGAAGAGAAAGCAGAGAATCAGACAGAGAGAGAGAATCTGCTGCAGAGAGTTGATAAGCTTGAGAAGCTTCTCAAGCAGGTGGCAAAGGTGCTTGCGACTAACACTCAGTACGCAACACTGGTTACGATGCCACAGTACAACAACACAGTAAAGTTCATCCAGTTGTCACAGGTTGATGAGACCACATTGCTGGCGGTCATCATGGTTGATGGCAATATAGTCAAGAATAAGCTGATCAAGACGACGTACAGCCTGAAGAATGAAGATATTTTAAAATTTAATATTCTGCTAAATACCTTCCTTCAGGGCGCGGCACTTCAGGATATCAATCTTGAACTTATACAGACCATGAAGGTTCAGGCAGGTGAATATGCAGAGATCCTTGAGACGATATTCCAGGGAATCATGGAGGCGATCCATGAGGCCGATGATCTCAAGGTTTATACCAGTGGAGCAACGAATGTACTCAAGTACCCTGAGTTGGCGAACACGTCATCCGCAGAGAAGCTGCTCGGAACACTGGAAGACATAGAGGACAAAGAAGAATTTGCAAAACATGTGGAGGATGTGATCCAGCAGGACAGCGACATACAGATCCTGATAGGACAGGAGAACAGCGATGAAAACCTGAAGGACTGCTCCCTTGTAACAGCAACATACAAGATGCCGGAGGGTGCAAAAGGAACGATAGGAATAATCGGACCGAAGAGGATGGATTACAAGAAAGTTGTGAGCATGCTCAAGGAACTCACCGGAGAGCTTGATGACATATTTAACAACAATGGATAGACAGATAAGATTATAACGATGAATAGGAGGATATGTAATGGCTGATAGCAATAACAGTACTGCATCCGACAAGAAGGTTAAGACAGAGCAGACAGCAGCCGAGACCATAGTTGGAGATGCTTCAGCAGAGATAAAGGATGGCGTTGAGTCAGAAGTCAAGGTCGATGAGACCGTTGACGTTCCGGAGGAGCAGGCAGAGGCTGCAAAGCCACAGCATGTTGCAAAGGAGAACAGACGTGGAGGCAAGGCTCTCCGTGAGGAGAACGAGAAGCTCAAGGAACGCTGCAAGGATGCAGAGACAAAGTACACAAGACTTCTTGCGGAGTGTGAGAACATCCGCCAGAGAAATGAAAAAGAGTCAGGCAAATTGTACGACATAGGTGCAAAGGGAGTTCTTGAGAAGCTCCTTCCTGTGGTAGACAATTTTGAGAGAGCAATGGCAGCCATTCCTGATGAGGATAAGGACAGACCATTCGAGTCGGGAGTTGCAAATATATATAAGCAGCTTATGACGTCATTGGAAAGCATAGGTGTAAAACCTATGGATTGCGCCGGGGAACAGTTTGATCCTACATTCCACAATGCAGTGATGCATGTAGAGGATGACAACTACGAAGAGAATGTAATCGTTGAAGAGATGCAGAAGGGTTACATGTACAAGGATCAGGTGCTCAGATTTAGCATGGTAAAGGTAGCAAATTAAACTTCATAAGAAGGACCCACGGAGTGGGAGATTTCTTAATATTGTAAATTTTTTTTCTAGGAGGAAAAGACAATGGGTAAGATTATAGGTATTGACTTAGGTACAACAAATTCATGTGTAGCAGTTATGGAAGGTGGTAAGCCTGTAGTTATAGCTAACTCAGAGGGTATGAGAACAACACCTTCAGTAGTAGGTTTCCTGAAGACAGGAGAGAGAGTAGTAGGTGAGCCTGCAAAGCGTCAGGCAGTTACAAACGCAGATAAGACAATTTCATCTATCAAGCGTCACATGGGATCAGATTACAGAGTAGAGATAGATGGCAAGAAGTATTCACCACAGGAGATTTCAGCAATGATCCTTCAGAAGCTGAAGTCAGATGCAGAGGGATACTTAGGAGAGAAGGTTACAGAGGCAGTTATCACAGTTCCTGCTTACTTCTCAGATGGACAGAGACAGGCAACAAAGGATGCCGGTAAGATCGCAGGTCTTGATGTAAAGCGTATCATCAACGAGCCTACAGCAGCAGCTCTTTCATATGGTCTTGACAACGAGCAGGAGCAGAGAATCATGGTTTACGATTTAGGTGGTGGTACATTCGATGTATCTATCATTGAGATCGGTGAGGGTGTCATCGAGGTTCTTGCAACAGCCGGCGATAACAAGCTCGGTGGTGATGACTTCGATAACGCAATTACACAGTATATGCTTGATGAATTCAAGAAGGCAGAGGGCATCGACCTTTCAGGCGATAAGATGGCTATGCAGAGATTAAAGGAAGCAGCAGAGAAGGCAAAGAAGGAGCTGTCATCAGCTACAACAACCAACATCAACCTTCCTTTCATCACAGCAAACCAGGATGGACCAAAGCATTTCGATATGAACCTTACAAGAGCTAAGTTCGATGAGCTTACAGCAGATCTTGTAGACAGAACAAAGGGCCCTGTTAACACAGCACTTGCTGATGCAGGACTTACAGCAGCAGACCTTGACAAGGTACTTCTTGTCGGTGGTTCAACCCGTATCATCGCAGTACAGGAAGAGGTTAAGAGACTTACAGGTAAGGAGCCATTCAAGGGAATCAACCCTGATGAGTGTGTTGCTATCGGTGCTTGTATCCAGGGTGGTAAGCTTGCCGGAGATGCCGGTGCAGGCGAGATCCTTCTTCTGGATGTTACACCACTTACACTTTCAATCGAGACAATGGGTGGTATAGCTACTCACCTTATCGAGAGAAATACAACAATCCCTACAAAGAAGAGCCAGATCTTCTCAACAGCACAGGATAATCAGGATGCCGTTGATATCAACGTAGTACAGGGTGAGAGACAGTTCGCAAAGGACAACAAGAGTCTTGGCAGATTCAGACTTGATGGTATCGCTCCAGCAAGACGTGGAGTTCCACAGATCGAGGTTACATTCGATATCGATGCAAATGGTATCGTAAATGTATCAGCAAAGGATCTCGGAACAGGAAGAGAGCAGCACATTACTATCACATCAGGAACATCACTTTCAGATGATGATATCGATAGAGCAGTTAAGGAAGCAGCAGAGTACGAGGCTCAGGATAAGAAGCGTAAGGAAGGCATCGAGGCAAGAAATGAGGCAGATGCACTTGCATTCCAGACAGAGAAGGCACTCGGCGAGGTAGGAGATAAGCTTTCAGATTCTGACAAGGCTGGCGTAAAGGCAGATCTTGACTCCTTAAGAGCAGCAATAGACAGCACAGATGCAGAGAATATGAGCGATGCAGATGTAGATAAGATCAAGGCTGCAAAGGATAAGCTGATGGAGAGCGCACAGAACCTGTTCTCAAAGCTCTATGAGCAGAACGGTCCTGGAGCAAACGCAGGAACAGGCGCAGGCACACCTGATTACTCAGATGGCGATGTTGTAGATGGAGATTTCACAGAGGTTTAATATATAGAGGATGAAAGGTAAAGGCTATGGCAGAGACAAAGACCGATTATTATGAAGTCCTTGGTGTAACCAAGGGAGCCTCTGAAGCCGAGATCAAAAGGGCATACCGAGTGGTAGCAAAAAAATACCACCCGGATATGAACCCTGGTGATGAAGAGGCTGCAGAGAAATTCAAAGAAGCAGCTGAAGCTTATTCAGTCCTCAGTGACCCTGAGAAACGTGCAAAGTATGATCAGTTTGGCCATGCAGCATTCGACCAGAACGGCGGCGGTGCCGGCGGATTTGGTGGATTTGACTTCGCGGACATGGGAGATATCTTTGGAGATATATTTGGAGATATGTTCGGTGGCGCAAGCCGTCAGAGAAATACAAATGGTCCTATGAAGGGCGCAAACATCAAGACAACCATCAGAGTAGCCTTTGAGGAGGCTATATTCGGAACCCAGAAGGAGCTTGAGCTCCCACTGAAGGATGAGTGTGATGTATGTAAGGGAACCGGTTCACAGCCGGGACACCAGCCTGAGGTCTGCGGCAAGTGCGGCGGTAAGGGCCAGATAGTGACAACACAGCAGTCACTTTTTGGAGTTGTACGTAATGTTCAGACATGTCCTGATTGTAGTGGATCTGGTAAGATCATCAGATACAAGTGCAGCAACTGTGCAGGAACAGGATATGTAAAGAGCAGAAAGAAGATACAGATAGCTATTCCACCAGGAGTAGACAATGGTACTAACATCCGAATCAAAGGAAAGGGTGAGCCTGGTATCAACGGTGGTGAGAGAGGGGATCTTACAGTTACCATACTTGTTGATCGTCATCCAAACTTCCAGAGACAGGAGTACAATCTGTATTCATCAGAGCCTATCACATTTACACAGGCAGCACTTGGTGGAGTTATCAAGATCAACACCATCGAAGGAGAGGTTGATTACACCATACCACCAGGAACACAGACAGATACACGTATAAAGCTGAAGGGCAAAGGAGTACCTAACCTCAAGAACCCAACTCAGCGAGGCGATCACTATGTAACACTTGTTGTACAGGTGCCGGAGAAGCTCACAGAGGAGCAGAAGAAGATCCTAAACCAGTATGAGCAGGCAACACTTGTAGAGACAAGACCTGCAACAGATTCAGCAGGACCATTTACATTTGGCGATCACAAGAGAAGAAAGAAAAAGTAGGTATAAAATATATGAAATGGACGAAGCTCACAATAGATACAACATGTGAAGCTGAAGACCTCATAAGCGCCTTCCTCGAAGAGGAAGGCGTTTTGGGTGTTCAGATAGAAGATAATATTCCCCTCACTGAGGAGGAGATGGAGACGATGTTTGTCGATCTCCTGCCGGATGATATGCCGGAAAATGATGGAACTGCAAAGGTGTCCTGTTTCCTTGACGATACATTTGACGTGCAGGAGATAAAGGATAAGGTGGCTGCAGAGATCAGGAGACTGTCAGAGTTTCTTCCTGTCGGAACAGGCGAGATAACCGAGAGTGAGACGAAGGAAGAGGACTGGAGAGACAACTGGAAGGCCTACTTCAAGCCATTCAGACTGTATGACAATATCATCATCAAGCCAACCTGGGAGGAAGTGCCGGAGGATGCAACGGACGAGGATATAGTTATTGAGATAGATCCCGGAACAGCATTTGGAACAGGTTCCCATGAGACGACGAGACTGTGCATAGGCCAGCTCAAGAAGTACATGAAGGATGGAGATGAGATACTCGATGCCGGAAGCGGAAGCGGTATCCTGTCATTTGTTTGCAATAAGCTAGGTGCAAAGCATGTTCTCGGTATAGACATAGATCCGATCGCTGTTGATGTGGCGGGAGAGAACAGAGATGTGAACCATATTCCTGCCGAGGCTGTGGAATTCAAGTGCGGAAATGTCCTTGAGGACCAGAAACTGGTAGAGTCAATAGGCGCAAATTATGATATAGTAGTTGCAAACATCCTTGCAGACGTTATAATTCCAATGTCGGCTGTAGTTCAGAAGTTTATGAAGGATGATGGTATTTTTATATCATCGGGCATTATAAACATAAAAGAGGATGAGGTCAGACAGGCTCTTCTTGACAATAACTTCGATATCGTAGATACTGTCTACATGAATGACTGGGTAAGCTTTGTCGCAAAAAAGCATGTATGAACCAGCGTGTGAGAGGAAATAATCAAATATGAACAGATTCTTTGTAGACGTAGATGGCAGAGATATAGGAACAGATATAAGCATAACAGGCGGAGACGTTAACCATATAAAGAACGTTCTCCGCCTTAAAGTGGGTCATGAGATAACTGTCAGTAACGGCAGAGGAAGAGATTATACGTGCAGTATATCGGAGCTTGGCAGAGACGAGGTTCTGTGCCGCGTCGAGGATGTGAATGATAACTTTGCAGAGCTTCCGGTGGAGGTTACCCTGTTTCAGGGATATCCAAAGTCGGATAAGATGGATCTTATAGTACAGAAGATGGTGGAGCTCGGTGTTTGCCGGATAGTTCCGGTATTCACTGCGCGCACCATAGTGAAGCTTGATGCGAAGAAGGCTGCAAAGAAGACCGAGAGATGCCGGATCATAGCGGAAGCTGCTGCAAAACAGTCCGGAAGGGGAATCGTCCCTGAGATCACGGAGCCGGTAACATTTGCACAGGCGATAGAGATGGCGAAGACTCTTGATATGAATATAATTCCATATGAGGAGGCGGAGGGACTTGCAAAGTCCAGACAGATCATCGCTGATGTGACAGCACCGTCCTCTGCCCGCAGAAGTCTGGGGGTATTCATAGGCCCGGAGGGTGGCTTTGCCAGGGAAGAAGTGGAACAGGCAATGGCGGCCGGGGCGGAATGTATAACTCTTGGACACAGGATACTGCGCACTGAGACGGCCGGACTGGCGGTTATGTCGATCATCATGTTCAGTGCCGACAGGGACAATTAGAACAATATTGTAGAGATTAGTGAAAGAAAGAAGCTTGAAGCCGGACGTATATCGGTTTCGGAATGGTGGAAGACAACATGGAAGCATATTTTGACAATTCAGCGACCACCCCGGTTTATCCAGAGGTGAGAGATCTTGTGGTAAAGTTAATGGAACAGGACTATGGCAATCCGTCATCACTGCACCAGAAGGGTGTGGATGCGGCCAGATACGTGAGCGATGCCAGGGATAAGATAGCCAGGCTGCTCAAGGTTCAGGCGAAGGAGATCGTGTTCACATCGGGAGGAACAGAATCCAACAACATGGCTCTGATAGGAGGCGCACTTGCCAACAGGAGAGCGGGCAACAAGATCATAACAACAGCAGTTGAGCATGCCTCAGTCGGCAGTCCGCTGACATTCCTTGAGGATATGGGATTTGATGTTGTCAGGATCCCGACCGGAAGTGATGGCGTGGTAGATGTTGACCGGTTGGTAGATGAGGTCGACGACGACACGATCATAGTGTCAGTCATGTACGTCAACAATGAGATAGGAGCTGTCATGCCGGTGGAAGACATTGCCAGACGTATAAAGGAGAAGAATCCGAGTGTACTCTTCCATGTGGATGCCATACAGGCATTTGGCAAATATGTGATATACCCGAAGCGTATGGGAATAGACATGATGTCCATAAGCAGCCATAAATTCCACGGACCAAAGGGCGTTGGAGCACTGTTCATAAAGGACAGAGTCAAGGTCAAGCCTGTGATATACGGTGGAGGCCAGCAGGGCGGAATGCGGTCAGGAACAGAGAATGTACCGGGAATAGCCGGAATGGCACTGGCTGCCGAGATGACCTACAGAGATCTCGATGCAAATGTAGCGCACATGAGAGAACTCAAGGAACATCTTATAGATGAACTCACACAGATAGACGATGTGTACAGTAATTCCGGGGATGCACCCCATATAGCCAGCATAACCTTCAAGGGAGTGCGAAGTGAGGTCATGCTTCATGCTCTGGAAGAGAAGGGCATATATGTCTCATCCGGTTCAGCATGTTCGTCGAATAAACATTCCACAAGCAGCACGCTGAAGGCCATAGGTCTGCCACCTGAGAAGCTTGAGTCCACACTGAGATTCAGTTTTTCACCGGAGAATACAATGGAACAGATAGATTATGCAGTCGAGTGCTGCAAGGAACTTTTACCGATACTCAGAAGATATGTGAGGAAGAAATAGGAGGAAATATGCAGTACAAGGCATTTATGATAAAGTATGCCGAGATAGGCACAAAGGGAAAGAACAGGTATATATTTGAAGACATACTCTGCAAGAACATCAACAGAAAGCTGAAGCCTTACGGAGATTTCTATATCCGCAAGGAGCAGGGAAGAATATTCGTTGAGTGCAAGTCGGATTACGACTATGAGGATGTGGTAAATGCCCTTGGAAAGGTATTTGGTATCGTTGGAATATGCCCTGTTGTGGTTGAGGAGAACACAGAGTTTGAAAACCTCAAGCAGAAGGTAATAGATTATGTTGAAAAGGCATACGACAGAAAGAACTTCACATTCAAGGTGTTCACCAGAAGAAATGACAAGACATATCCTATGACTTCCATGGAGGTAAGCGCCGAGCTTGGACATTTCCTCCTTGAGGCGTTCCCTGATCTTGCAGTGGATGTGCACTCACCTCAGGAGATAATCAATGTGGAGATCAGAAAGGTAGCATATATCTATTCGATCACCATACCTGGCCCGGGAGGACTGCCGGTTGGAACGAACGGCAGAGGAATGGCACTTCTGTCAGGCGGTATAGACAGCCCTGTTGCGGCATATATGATAGCCAAGAGAGGAGTTGTTGTGGAGGCGGTATACTTCCATGCACCTCCGTTCACAAGCGAGAGAGCAAAGCAGAAGGTTATAGATCTGGCATGTCTTGTGGCCGACTACTCAGGAGCCATCAGACTCCATGTTGTCAACTTTGCCGATGTACAGATGGCAATATACGACAACTGTCCTCATGAGGAGCTCACGATCATCATGAAGAGATACATGATCAAGATAGCGGAGGAGCTGGCTGAGAAGAATGACTGTCAGTGTACGATAACAGGAGAGAGCATAGGCCAGGTTTCAAGCCAGACTGTGTTCAGCTTGAACGTTATCAACCAGGTCAGCACCATGCCGGTGTTCAGACCATGTATAGGTATGGATAAGCAGGAGATAGTAGACATATCAGAGAAGATCGGAACATACGAGACATCTATACTGCCATACGAGGATTGCTGTACGACATTTGTTGCAAAGCATCCGGTTACACATCCGGTTCTCTCTGCGATAGAGAAGTCGGAGGCAAAGCTCACAGGAATCATCGAGCCATTGTACCGCAAGGCTGTAGATACGGCAGAGGTCGTTATGTGTCGCGCAAAGCAGTAAAACAATATAAAACAGTGATAAAAGACAACAAAAAAGAGATGCTTCATAATAAGCATCTCTTTGATTATCAGATCCATATAACATACGGGGCAGAATAATGATTATTCTGCAAGGTATGGCTTCAGAGTAGCCATAATCTCATCGATACCGCTCTCTGCATGAATGTTAAGTTCGATAGGCTTTGAGATATCAAGACTGAAAATACCCATGATTGACTTTGCATCAATTACGTAACGTCCTGATACGAGGTCGAATTCTGCGTCAAATTTCGCAATGTCATTGCAAAAGCTCTTGACCTTATCGATTGAGTTTAAAGAAATCTTAACTGCTGTCATAAATAGTCCTCCTAACCCTTGTAAGTTTTTTATGTACTGTCATTATTATATTTTTATAGAATACAAAAGTCAATATAAGGAGTGTAAAATACATGCTAAAAGGAATGTCTGTGGCTGCCACAACACTTGGCTGCA
>OHJN01000299.1_pt1 | contig 29624 bp, 26 predicted proteins | sample 1568531 | NCBI WGS metagenome assembly OHJN01 (sample SAMEA3879594, study PRJEB24766) | human gut metagenome | biome: human-associated habitat; feature: feces | place: USA | collected 1985/1987
TCTCTCTGTCCACCTTGCTAAACTTTTCATCATTCTGCAGCACTTCCTGCATCTTATCCTTATCATATGCATTCTGTAGTACCTCGAAAAGCAGCCTGATTGATGTCCTAAATCCTGTAAAGTCTGTTATCTTCTTCGGTGCCAAGATATACTGTAATTGTAATTACCGGAATCAGCTTATCCTCTTTCGTAAATTGTCTCTTTAAACAGATTGTAGCAGAGCTATGATGCTTTGTCATTATATTTTTTGTCACAGCGCAAGGGGCTTCATTCCATGTGCCCGGCTTGTGCACGCTCTCTCTCGTGAGCGAATAGCGGAGCTGCCTAGATACTGTTGAATTATGCACACTATACACAGAAATGAGCTGCCACCAGGATGTAATATATATCATTGCTATTCAAACGCAAGCTTGACACCACGCTGTCAAGCTATGCGCCAATAAGTCAACTATTGTCAGATTACAGCCCCTGCCTCGTAGAGGCACTTTTAATGGGCTGTAATCGTTACTGGTCACACTGTGGTGTGAGCAGTAATGTTCAAGGAGAACCGCGCCACGGACGGCGCGTTTCGACGGTTTCGTCAATCATAGATACCCTATAAAGCATAATTCCTACAGTATCTTGGCAGTGCAGCGTAGCTCAAGCGAGAGAATGTGCACCAGCCAGGGCTCATGGGATGAAGCCCCGTCCTACTGCCAATGTCTCTGCACCAAAAAAGCAGCCTTTGAGCTTCACACTCAAAGTCTGCTTCTTTTTTATTTTATAAGCTGTCCATAGCCTGATACATGGTAAGCATAGGAGCCATAACAGCCGCCACAAGCACACCAACAATAAGTGCCAGAACAAGGATAATCATAGGCTCAATAGCTGCCATAACTGTCTGGGTAGCCAGCTCAACTTCCTCATCATAGTAGTCTGCCAGTCGGGTAAGCATGCCTTCCAAGTCACCGGTTTCCTCACCGATTCGCGTCATGTGTGAAACCATAGGTGGAAACAATCCACACGCAGTGATTGGCTCAGACAGTGGAACACCCTTACTTACTTCTTCCCTTGCATTTTTCAGAGCTTTTTTGTAAAGCGCATTCTTCATGGTGTCAGCAGTGATACCAAGGGCTTCAATCATCGGAAGTCCTGAGTACACAAGTGTGGAAAGTGTACGCGCATAGTTACTGGCTGCTGTCTTGATGTTTAGCTTTCCGAAAACCGGAACCTTTCTTGCGAGATTACCAAAGAACATCTGGCCGCTGTCAGTCTGCTTATAAAGCTTGATGGCTATAACAATTGCTGCTATGACAGCAATCACAATATACCAGTATCCGGTGACAAAATCACTCATCGCAACAACTGCCTTTGTGATGCCCGGCAGCTCTGTTCCCAGGTCATTGAACATCTCCGAGTAGCTTGGGATGACCTTTACAAGCATTACAATAACAACCGCAATAGCCACAATCACAACGATAATCGGATAAACTGCCGCTTTTTTTATCATGCCGTTAAGCTTTGCTGATTTCTCGAAGTGTGCAGACATTCTGTCAAAAGCTACATCAATCTTGCCGGATGCTTCTCCTGCCGCAACCATGCTCACCATGATGTCAGGGAAAACATTCGGATATTTTTTCAGACCATCCGAGAGAGTCTCACCTTTTTGAATCTCGGCATGAACACCTCTGATAGCTTTCGCCATGACCTTGTTCTCAGTCTGATCGGATAGCATATCCAGCGTATCAAGAATCGTAACACCTGCATTGACCATACTGGTGAACTGGCGGCAGAATACTGATAGGTCTCTCGGCTTTACCTTTCCTCCTACACTGAACGAGATTTCCTTGGTCAGTGCTGTTGCCTTGGTGAGGCTTATGACCATGTTTCCATCCATCTTAAGCTTATTTTTTGCCTCTGCTTCTGACTCGGCTACTATATTTCCTTTTCTTTCTTTTCCGCTCTGGTCTATAATCTGATATGTCCAGTCAGCCACTTTCTTCTCCTCCTTATACCTATTCTGTGCAACCTCCAGATAAATTAAATCATAATTTATTAAGACTCCACAACATTATACCATAATAGTAAAATACATACGATTATACCATCAATAGTAAAGGTGTACACGGCTAGCCATGCTTACCGGATCATGTGCATATGCAACTGCAGTCTCCGGCGCTATAAGGCCCTGGCTGTAATACTGTAAAATACAGTCATCCATCATCATCATACCCTCTCTCTTTGATGTCTGTATGATAGATGGAATCTGAAATGCTTTTGCCTCACGAATTAAGTTTCTGATGGCATTGTTTGCAAGGAGCACCTCAAATGCTGCAATTCGTCCGCCATTTACCATTGGAAGCAGATGCTGTGCAACAATTCCCTCTAAAACTCCTGAGAGCTGCACTCGTATCTGTTGCTGCTGGTGTGGTGGAAAAACGTCAATCATACGGTCAATTGCATCGGATGAACTGTTGGTATGCAGTGTAGAAAATACAAGATGTCCTGTCTCCGCCGCTGTAATAGCTGTAGATATAGTTTCAAGATCTCGCATCTCTCCTACAAGTATTACATCCGGATCCTGTCGCAGTGCAGCTCTTAGGGCTGCAGCATATGAGAGTGTATCCTTTCCAACCTCTCGCTGTGCCACTATAGAGCGGCGCCTTGAGTGCAGGTACTCGATAGGATCTTCAAGCGTGATTATATTTTTTGAATCTCTTGATGCAATGACATCTATAAGACTTGCCAATGTGGTCGACTTACCACTTCCTGTAGCTCCTGTCACGAGGACAAGTCCTCTCATCTTTGTGGTGAGATTGACAACCGACTGTGGTATGCCAAGCTGCTGCGGTGTAGGCACATCATATGAGAGAATACGAAGTGCTGCTGCATATGAACCTCTCTGTCTGAACACATTGGCTCTGACTCGTGAAAAGCCCTCCACCGAAAAAGCAAAATCAAGCTCTCCATTTTTCTTTAGCACATCTTTAAGCTCCTGCGGAACGATTGGTGAAAGCAGGTTGTCCGTCTCAACATTGGTAAGAACCTGATTTCCCTGCGGTACAAGCATTCCGTCAATTCTAAGCATAACCGGATTTCCCGGTGCGATATGTATATCCGATGAGTTCTGTTGCTGCGCTGCTTTTAAAATGTCTACTATCTGCATTTTCTTTTCCCCCTTAGTTTTCGAACGTGGTCTTTAACATTTCCTGGAATGAAGTAACTCCTTCGAGTACAAGCTTCTCTGCACTCTGTCTAAGTGTATGCATGCCCTCATCACATGCAGCCTTGTTTATATCCTCTATATCAACACCTTTTGAAATAAGTGACTTTAGCTTTGGTGTTATGGTCATTATCTCATATATACCGATTCGTCCCTTGTAGCCTGTATTGGCACATTTTTCACAGCCACATGGCTCATAAATCTTTACCGGACGGAATGCCGGTATATTCATAAAGGCCTTTTCCTCCTCTGTCAGCAGATGCTCTCTCTTACATGCCGGACAAAGTCTTCTTACAAGTCGCTGTGCAATGATTCCCTTTACCGAATCCGCAAGCAGATAACTTTCAACTCCCATGTCCTCCAGTCGTGAAATAGTACTTGCCGAGCTGTTGGTATGCAGTGTGCTGACCACAAGATGTCCTGTGATTGACGCCTGTACTGCAATCTGTGCTGTCTCCTGATCTCGAATCTCACCAATCATAATGATGTCCGGATCCTGTCGCAGAATGGAACGAAGTGCTGATGCAAATGTCAGGTCAGCTTTATTATTTACCTGTACCTGGTTTATTCCATCTATATTGGCCTCGACCGGATCCTCAACTGTGATGATATTTACATCCTCCTTGTTGAGCTCTGAAAGTGCCGTGTAAAGCGTGGTTGACTTACCACTTCCTGTAGGTCCTGTAACAAGGATGATACCGTTTGTATTCATCAGTATATGATCAAAGGCCTTAAGCTCTTCGTCTGAAAATCCCAGCTCCTTTTTATCTCTTGTAAGTGCCTTTTTCTGCGCAAGTCGCATAACGCATTTCTCACCGAATACTGTCGGAAGGATTGATACTCGGATATCATACTCTATCTTGTCTATCTCCATAGTGATACGGCCGTCCTGCGGCTTACGTTTCTCGGAAATATCCATACCACCTATAATTTTAAGTCGTGTAATAATTGCAGAAAGCAGATGTATACTATATGCTGCCTTCTCATAAAGCGCACCATCAATTCTGTATCGCACCCTGACTTTATTTTCCAGTGCCTCTATATGTATATCTGAGGCCCTGAGTCTGGCTGCCTGCTCAATGATAGAGTTGACAAGTAAAACTACCGGCGAATTGTTGACATCCTTGCTGGTAGCTTCCTCAGCCTCGGCATTTTTCTGCTCACGCTCTTTTCTCTCCCTCGCATACTCCTGAGCCGCTTTCATAGCCTCTGTATCACCGTAATATTTGTCAAGCGTCAAAAGTATGTCTCTGCCTGTCGCTACCGCAGGCTCAACCTGTAGATTGGTAACAATTGAAAAATCATCAAGCGCAACCATATCCATAGGATCAGCCATGGCCACATGCACTACATTGGCATTATTCTTGTCAAATGCATATGGTATCATAACATGCTTTCTAAGCACTGTCTCACTGACAAGGTTTTGCACCTCCTCAGGTATGTTGATTGCGCTCACATTAACAAGCTCCAGTCCCAGCTGCTGTGACAATGCCTTTGCTATCTCAAGCTCATTGGTGAATCCAAGCTCAATGAGTGTTTCTCCTATCTTCTTATGCTTTTCTTTGGCTATAGGCAGAGCCTTTTCCAGCTGCTCCTGAGTAATTACATTTTCATTTATAAGCATATCACCGATACGCTTTTTCTCTCGTCTAAAAGCCATAGTGGCTCCCCCTCTTTCATCATTTAGTAAAATACTACCATTATGATGGCTGTATTTCAAGGGTATTTATATAAAATATACAATAATTTTATTTCAAAACTAAAAAGTAACGATTCCGAGTGCCTGCAGCAACAGTATAAGCAGGAATGCCGGTGCAATAAATTTAACCATGATTATATAAAGCCCTTTTCTGGTGAATTTGCTGCCTCCGCGTGTCACCTCATCTATTATTACCTTTGGACTTACTATCCAGCCAACGAGGATACATGTGGCAAGTGCAACGATTGGCATAAGCACATTGTTGCTTACATAATCCATGATATCAAGTATCTGTCCGACTGTGCCGTTTGGAAGCTTAACCTCCATATAGAGCTTATTGTAGCCAAGGCAGACTATTATCTCTGCAATCAGACCGTATACCGTGACTAAAATTGCGCTTTTTCTGCGGCTCCAGTGAAATCTGTCTATAAGACTCGATACAATAGCCTCCATAATTGATACAGACGATGTGACTGCTGCGAATGCAACTATCATGAAGAATATCAGTCCAACGATATCTCCTGCTATTCCCATTTCATTAAATACCTTTGGCAGTGATATAAACATAAGCCCCGGTCCTGCTGACATGCCGTCACGACCCATAAATACATATACTGCCGGAATGATCATAAGGCCTGCAAGGAATGCAACAAGTGTATCAAAAATCTCGATCTGGTTGATTGAGCCCATGAGCTTTGATTCCTTCTTGACATACGAACCATATGCAACCATGATTCCCATAGCCACACTGATTGAGTAGAACAGCTGACCGAGTGCATCAACAAATACTGTGGCAAGCTTTTGCATTGTAAGCCCCTTGAAGTCAGGAACCACATATATCTTAAGACCCTCAAGACCACTTCTTACTGCGCCTGATGCCTCCTTATAATGGAGCGTCAGCGAGAAAATACCGATTGCAAAAATAAGCACAACAAGGATAGGCATGAGCACCTTGCTGAAGCGCTCGATACCTTTATTGACTCCGCCAATGACAACTGCTGCTGTTATAAGCAGATAAACCACTCCAAATATGATTGGTGCCCACTGGCCTGTGATAAAGCCTGTGAAATATCCATCCGCAACCGCATTTTTACCGCTTCCTGTAATGAAAAGTGTAAAGTATTTTAAAACCCATCCACCTATAGTACAGTAGTAAGGCAGAATAATAGCCGGTACTATACACGCAAGCACACCGATAAACTTGCCCTTTGGATTGATAAGACCATACGCGGTGAGCGGTCCCTGTCCTGTCTTACGTCCTATTGCAATCTCAGTGGTAAGCAATGCAAAGCCAAAGGTCAGAACAAGTATCAGATACACCAGCAGAAAAAGTCCTCCTCCGTCCTTTGCTGCCAGATACGGAAACCTCCATATATTTCCAAGTCCTACCGCACTGCCGGCTGCCGCAAGAACGAACCCAATGTTGCCGGAAAAAGTGCTTCTTGATTTTTCTTTCATTTTCTACTGTCTCCTTAATATATTATATAATTTAATTTCGATTTAATATGGACATTGTTTCCATTTACAAATCTAATATACCTATTATAATCATCTAGAGTACTTTTTGCAACGGTTGATATTTTTTATTCGCATTTGCAGTACGTGTGGTGGCACATGGCAGGTGTCGTGAGTGCTACGCTATACTGTCAAGATACTGTAAGAATTCTGTCACAGCGTAAGGAACGTAAGCCCCGGGTACCGCGGGCGCACACGTACTCCCGCCGGAGCGCATAGCGAAGTGGCTTAGATACTGTAGAAATTATGCCCATGAATCGAGTAGGAGGCGGTGACTAACCGCCGTCCTCTCACAGCACCGTACGTACCGTTCGGTATACGGCGCTTTCAATAGTTAACGTGCACAGACTGATAGGCTGTGGCTAAATCATAAAAGCCACTGTTTATCAGTCTTTCTTTATTCAGCGCCCAAATCACAGCTTTGTTATTGCTGATATACCAATACTTTCTGCGACTGTTTGCTATTGTTGACGCATAGTGTTCTGGGATTCCAAGTTTGACTAGATTTTTATATTTCGTTCTAGGTTTCTTCCACTGTTTCCATATGCACATGCGTATTCTGTGATAGAGCCATCCGTTGATATCATCTATGTTGTTCTTCATGCTTGCAATTCCGTAGTAGTTAAGCCATCCTCTTGCATATACTTTGATTTTCTCAAGGCTTGGCTTGATTGACTGACATCGCTTACGGGAAGATAACTCCTTCAGTCTGGACTTAAACTTCTTCCATGACTTCGGATGAACTCGGACATATATGCCTTTTCCGTTCCTTCCCAATGCAAAGCCAAGGAATTTAAAATTTCGGATTGCAAACACGCTGACTGTACGGCTCTTTTCTCGGTTGACTGTAAGTTTCAGCCTCTCCTCAAGATATTTTGTACTGCTTTCCAAGAGTCTCTCTGATGCTCGCTTGCTCTTTGCAAGAAGCACGATGTCATCTGCATATCTTATGCATGGAACACCTCTTTTCAGGTATTCCTGGTCGAACTCATTGAGGTAGATGTTTGCCAGCAATGGTGATAGATTTCCACCTTGTGGTGAGCCTTCCTCTGTGTCAATGACCACTCCGTTTTCCATTACACCGCTTTTCAGATAGCGCTTTATCAACTGTACTACACGTTCATCTTTTACATTCTTTCGTAGAAGATTGATGAGAATTTCGTGATTAAGAGTATCGAAGTACTTTGACAAGTCAAGGACTACAGCGAATGTATAGCCTTGTTCTGCATACTCCTTAACCTTAAGTATTGCATCTTTTGCACTTCTGTTCGGACGATAGCCATAGCTACCATCTGCAAACAGCGGTTCATAGATTGGCACTAACTGTTGGGTTATTGCCTGTTGAAGTGTACGGTCTATCACTGTTGGTATGCCAAGCTTTCGCACACCACCATCTGGTTTGGGAATTTCAACTCGTCTTACTGGAGACGGAGTATACTTTCCACGATAAATGCGGTCAGTTATCTCTTGTTGATGTTCCTTTAGATATGGAAGAGCCTCTTCAATGGTCATGCCATCAATTCCCGGCGCTCCCTTGTTTGCCTTAACTCTCTTATACGCTCTGTTAAAGTTGTCTTTATACAGTATCGTTTCCAAAAGTCTCGGCTGTGCACTGTCTCTTTCTTTCCATATCCGATTGAATGACCTGGACGCTTTCACATACCCTTCATGTTCCGCATTATCTCTTTGCGAACAGCCATTGTTTTCAATGTTTTCTGCCATAGACGGTCATTCCTCCTTTCTCGGTCATACTCAAGACTCCTACTGATTCGGTCCTTCACCTCTCGGCTACTATGACCTCTGCTGACTTCTATGCGTTCAGCATTGCTTTATGCAATGGTTACCTCTTTCAAGGCATACCGCACAGACCTCCCTAGGTACCACACGTTTCTTCCTCTCCATCCATCTGCCTCATTTATCATGCATGATTCCGTGTAGTTATTGGGCTTTAACATGGGTTGCTGTCTTACCCACATGCATGACCTCATATGAGATTTCTGTTCGTCAGACCAGAGATTTGCCCGTGAGTTGGTATATTCCTCACATCCAGCTTCCTTCAGATTCCATCTCACGATGGACACCCTTGCCTTCGGCTATATCCTTCCCACTACCGGGCGGATTCGGGACTTTAACCCGTTAGAAACGTGCGCCGCTAGGCGCACAAGCAAAAAGAAAGAGAGGGCTCATCGTCCCTCTCTTTCTCGCCTATCAGTATGTCATCCACCGAAGTGTGCAACAGCCTGCTCAAGGCATACAGGTTGTCGACCGTCGGAAGGCTCTCACCACGCTGCCACTTGTAAACGGCCTGCGTTGATTCGAAGCCCATATACTCCGCAACATCAGTCACCCTGAGGTTATTGTCCTTGCGGAGCTGGTTGATTCGTTCTCCGGTAGCTTTAAGGTCTAATACTGGATAATTCATATGAATGCCTCCTTGTGTAAATTCGTTCAGTACGTTACTTACTAATTACAACATCCTCTGCATATGCATCAGACACCGCTGTTTTTCTATGGATGTAAGGCTATTATTATCGATTGCTACGTTTTGTGTGGTGTTATAATACATCAATTCATTTTATTTGTAAAGATTTTTTATTTTCTTTAAGAATATCTTCAACCGCCTATATTTCAGAAAGAATTAACTGAACTTCATATTCCAAATAAATATCTGTTGAGTATCTGTTTAACATGCTTTCCTTACAATATCCGTCTCTCTTATATGCTTATATAGACAGTTTTCTTCCTCGACACATATATCATAAGATGGCTCGTCATCCTGCTCGAAGGTTCCATATGCGTCCACTATTTGAATCATGCCACACTTTTCATCGTCCCTGAATTTAAAAACTACCATATCGTTGCGTTTGAATTTTGGCATTCCGATAATTGGAACCCTGCCATATTCCGGCAGTTGCTCATCCAAATTGATAATCTTTTTATACAATAACGTATGGTTCTCATCTACATTGAAATCATGGTGATAATGCCCAAAGTACCAATGCTTATACTCAAGCTTAGATTCTAGCTCCTGCAAATAATCAGTCAATATGTCCGGCTTACTATTTCCATCAAGATAACTCATAATTTTATTTTGAAGCTCAGTTGCGCAACAATGAGTTATCACGTAATCAACTTTATAATCCGCCTTTTGCAAATTCAAAAGCCCTTCCTGCATCTCCTCTTCTGAAGGCAATTCCTGACTCCACCATGATTCTCCAATTATCCTATACGGTAAATACAATGATCTTGCCCTTTGAACCATAAATTCAAATTCACAAGATGTCCTATCAAGTATTCCGCCCTGTGTGTCGTGAGATGAAGCTCCACCGAATGTGAAAAATGTCTTTCTCTCAATATTGAATATCTGGCCTCTCTCAAGTAATATCACCTTGTCTCTCACGATATGACGAACATTGCCACCATGCCATTTTTCAATTGGATATTCATCTATCATATCATAATTCTCATGATTTCCCTGTACCCATAGTAAAGTATATGGTTTTTCAGCAAACCACTTACAGTTCCATTCAAATGTCTTATCCTTTGACCAGCACAGACCCAGATCACCACATACTATGATATAATCGTTCTCTCCTATTTCCCAATCATACTTTTTAAAATATTTATTTGATAATCTTGTAAACTCATTATGTGTATCACCTGTTAAATAGACCATATTTTCCTCTATCTTTCATCTTATATGATTTAAAAGCATATTATAAAAATTTTCATACTCATCAGGTTTCATCATCCACCCTCTGTATATCGCCCTTCTCAAATCCACCAGCTCACTTGTAAGTATCAGCCTATGATTAACAAACCAGCTCTCATATACAAATATGATTATATCAAATAGCCCTGTATCCAGTGCCCCTTTATATTCAGCTTGTAAATCCTCGTCCACCTAATTCTTTGAAAAATAACTGGACGGAAATATTATCAAATCTACCTTCATTTAAATATCCTCTGCCTGAAATGCTACATTATTTCTTATAAGTTCATATGTATTGACATTCAAACATATTTCATTTTTGCCTAGTGCTCTATCAATCTGAATGTCTTATAGTTTGTATCGTCCTGTGGGCTGCAGTATATCGCAAACTCGATATTTTTAAATGCATGCATATAATCTTTAATCACATTTTTTGCAGCATATGCAACGATATTTGCTTTATTCATAAAAGCTCCGCATCCAAATGCTCCAAGTATTACTGTATCGTTTCCTTCAGAAACGGCAACATCCAGTATGCGTCTTAATCTCTTCTCATGTATTTCAAGCATTTCCTTATCGCTGATTTTTGCTGCCTTTTTGCCATCGCCTGTATTATGTTTATTGCTTGGCATGGCTCTTAAATTCGGTGCTGCACAAGTAATTACATTTACCTTATACCACTCATTCTCGGGCAATAAAGCCGGGTTATTTGTATCGCTTTTAAATACCGTTACCTCCGGTGTATAAATGATATCGTCGTTATGTAATGGATTTCTTGCCTGCTTATGAGGTGTATAAAATCCATCCCACATATCAGGTGAATTCAGACAGAAATAAAGATATGAACACCTGCACAGACACTCCTCCTGGGCTGTTGAACCTCTTACAACACCTCCGCCCGGATTCGAAGCAGATGCAAAATTGTGTACAGCTACCTTATTATCTCTATATGCCTTTGCAGCCTCAAACGTTCTCTTCTTTGAAACAATCACTTTTGCAGGCTCATCATATATATTTAGATTCGGTTTCTCCAAAGCATCTGTTTCCAATATTAGTTTCTGTCCACTTGCAGATGCCTTTAAGTCAGCATTAAGCTTTCCATTTGTTTTGCTTAATCTCTCTGTATCCTGAAATATTAATACATTTTCTTCTATTCCCATAATGATTCTCCATTTCTTTAAAAAATGCCTGTGTTACCAGCATTTTCTATGCCATAGCTGTCTCTCCTTCCATTATACCTTACAATTCCGTCTACTGTTAATTTTATTTTCTTCATCCTGTTTTTTCAATAAACCTGTGGTTTACTTTTTTCATGTCAGTTCTTGCTGACATAATGATAATACACCAACATCGAGAAACAGTTTTCAACAGAAGTTTACACCTTATTTCAGACAGCAAAAAAGCCCTGTCCTTAAGAACAGAGCCCTATGCATTATTTTGCACTTACAAGCCTTACTATCACATCAATTCCAGCCGCCCAAAAGAGTATCGCCCCCACGATATATACCTTTGTCTTTTGCTCGAAACCGTAGTGATATCCTGTGTAAATGCCTGCCACTATACAGATGACAGTGAGCAGCGCCACCATTATCATAATGGTGAAAAGTCCGGTACCGAGGAAGCCGAATGCTATTCCTGCAAGAACCGTATAAAATGCGGTGATTCCTGCTATCCTTAACACTCTTTTCATATCAAGCTGTGCCTGACAATGCTCCTCAATCCTTTCGTTTCTTATAGCCTTTCCTATAAGCCTGATCCCCAGTCCTATCAGTATTCCGATAGAAATTATCTCTCCTAAAAGTGCTTCATCCTTCACCGAATATTTCCCATTAAGGAAGCTTGACAGAAAATACCCGATGTACATTGCTAACAACTGACAAACTGCAACTATGAAGCAAATGGCTGTAAGCTGTTTCTTATTTACTTTCTGGATCAGGGATCCCTGACATTCCATCGCAACGAAAATCTCCAATGAGCTTCCCGCCACGATTAACAGATATTCTATCCAGCCCATTTTTGCCTCCCATAATCTTTAAACATCCTTTAATTAATTATTTGTTGCTATCTGCCTTAGCATCTATTGAAGCTAATTTATATATGAACTTAACGCTGCCCGTCTGTCCATCAGCGATTGCTGAGTATGTCTGATATTCCTCACCTGCATCAATTACTGCCTGAAGCTTGTCGGTGAATGGCTTTAAGTCGCCGTTGTATGCGTCGAGAATCTTGTTGATTCCTTCCTCATTGAACTGTACCATACCATCTGCAAGTGTGTGTGCACCCTCTGAAAGTGTCTTAGAGCCTGTTGTGAGCTGGTCAACACCTGAAACTATCTGATTTGTTCCATCTGCAAGCTGTGATGCTCCGCTGTTGAGCTGTGCATTGTTTGCTACAAGTGTGTTTGAGCCGTCTACAAGCTGCTTGATTCCACTTGTGAGAGTTGGTACTGAATTTACCAAAGAGTCCATACCTTCTGCAAGACTATTACTTCCAGCTACAAGTTTTTTTGTGCCCTCTTTAAGTGGTGCCAATCCTGATGCAAGTGCAGATGTTCCTGTTGCAAGTGCAGATGTTCCTGTTGCAAGTGTAGCTGTTCCTTCTTTTTGGAATTTAGCAGTGTTTTCTTTTAAGCTACTTGCGCCTTCTGTTAATTCTTTAACCTGATTTTGGCTTTGTTCACTTGATACAGTTTGATTTATCTGTGTATATACCATCACTGCACCTTGGCCTTGATATAGACCTTCCATTGCCTTATTATATGTTTTGTCTACTTCAGATTTAGATTTATCAGGAAGTTCATTGTATCCATATGCATTTTTAGTTGCACTTCTTGCAATAATTTCTTTTATCTCTGCTTCTTTCTCTTTAGCGAATGTAGTTACTTTATCTACATTATCAACTGTAACTCCTGTTTGAGCTAAAGTATTATCGTATCCTGCGACAATTAAAACCGGCACAAAACTTGATAATTGCTTTAAAGTATCATTTATTGAACTTTTAACTGTCTCAGGCATTCCCTGTACTGTTGAAGCCAATTTCTCTACTCCATCATTCAAATCAGAAGCTCCCTGTGCTAATGCCTGTGCTTTTGTGTCTAAATCAGAAGCACCTGTTGATATTTGTGCAGCCGCTCCATTTAATTTATTTACGTTTTCCTGAACCGAATCCACTCCAGCATCAACAGAAGTTATACCAACCTTCAAGGACTTTGCACCATCATTAAGCTTATCTGCTCCTGAAACAAGGGCTCCTGTGCTGTTTCCAAGTGTATTCAGTCCACCACTTAATGTACTAACACCATCAGTATATGTCTTAAGTCCACTCTGCAGTGTGCCAACTCCTGATGCGAATGTGCCGAGCTTGCTCTGCAATGTTGAAAGTCCGTCAGCCAGTGTGTCAGTACCCTCTGCCAGTGTCTTTGAGCCATCCTGAAGCTGTGTTGAGGCATCCTTTAAGTCATTTATCATGTCATCGAGGTCTGATGTGTCAATTCCGTCTGTGCTTACATAATCAGATGCGTTTACCACGAAGGTCATGGCTGCAGGCATTGAGAAATTCTCCACATCTGCTGTCATTTCCATGTATTCCGGGATATTTACATCGCCATCGAGGTCTTTGTCCTTGATTCCGAGGCTGTCCTTTAAGCCCGGAAGTGCATATCCGAGCACTACGCTTGATGAATCACTTACCTCAGCCTTGCCGTTTGTCACTTCGATATTCTCGAAGCCATCACCGAGTACAAGTCCTGTTATTGCTGCAAATGGTACGGAAACTGTCTGCTTCTCGCCGTTTACTGTCTCTGTGTATGATGTGGTGTTTGTGTAGTCAAAACGGATTTTGACCTTTCCTGATTTTCCTGCAAGGTCCTCAGGTGAGATTTCTTTTCCATCGAGGTAGTATGTAACCTTCTGTGTTACAGGTGGTTCCTCTGTTGCTGTGCCCTGATAGTAAATGTCCTTGCCACCGGCCTGCCAGGTGAGCTTATCACCGCTTTGTGTGAATTTTTCCTTGCCCTTTACGTTCTCGATATCTGAAAGGTTTGAAGCATCCTCCAAGGTATCCTTTTTGTCTTTATTTTTAAGGTGATCTACTACGATTGTTTTGTTTACGTTGCCGTTTGCATCTGAGATGAGGTATACGCTCTCGTCCTTGTCTGCATCGTTATCCTTTAATGATACGCTGTCCATGAGCTTATCTGCTATGTCATCAGCATCCTTGCTGCTTCCTGTTGTGCTATCTGCCTCGGCTGTGACTGCGGTGCTGTTCTTCTCTGCAAAAACCGCTGTTGCTCCGATTCCTGTACCTACAAGTGCTATTGTGAGGACTCCGGCTACAACACGGACAATATATTTACTTTTTAACTTTTCTTTCAATTCTGGTAATTTCATGTCTTATTCCTCCTGATTTTGTTTTTGAGGTCATATTTTTATGTTATGAGGGTCAAAAAGTATTTTATCCCTCATTTATGATTAATCAGATTACTAAGCTGTAAGGTTCTTGTTTTTAAAGCCTGCGCTTGTGGCACATATTACTTTGTCAAAAATCATAAACATTGACGGAAGTATAAATACTACTACAAACATACTGATGATTGCGCCTCGTGCAAGCAGTATACAGATAGAACTGATCATATCAATGTTTGAATAAAGTCCTACACCAAAGGTTGCGGCGAAGAAACAGAGTGCACTGACGATAACTGAGTTTGTCGAATCTGCAAGTGCCTTTGTGATTGCCGGCTTTTTGTCCATTCCGGTGTATCTGTTCTTTCTGTACTTTGTGGTCATAAGTATCGCATAGTCAACCGTTGCACCAAGCTGTATGGTTCCGATTACGATGCTCGCGATAAACGGAAGCTTCGTTCCTGTAAATCCCGGAATTCCCATGTTTACAAAGATTGCAAACTCGATGACCGCTACAAGTATGATTGGAAGCGATACTGATTTGAATACTACGAGGATGATAAGGAATATCAATACGATTGATACTGCACTTACACGCTTAAAGTCCGTATCTGTGATAGTGATAAGATCCTTTGTACAAGGTGCCTCACCGATAAGCATTGCGTCCTTGCTGTAATTCTTTACTATCTTTTTAATCTCTGTAATCTGGTTGTTCACCTCATCAGATGCTGTCTCATATTTTGATGAAACAAGCATCATCTGGTAATCACCGTTTTTGAATATCTCCTTTGCCTCATCCGGCACCATATCATCCGGTATGGTAGGTCCGAGTATTGAGTCAAGCGATACCGCAAGCTTCACTCCATCGACCTTCTTTATATCATCTATCATGCTTATGCTGTCTGCCTTTGACATATCACTCGGCGCAATGATGATATGTGTGGCACCCATAGCATACTCCTTGTCGAGTCTTTCATTGGCCTGCTTACTGTATGCACTGTCAGGCATGGTTCCTGCAAGGTCATAGTAGACCTGATCATGAGTGTATCCGTATATTGCCGGGATGAGCACTACGATGAAAATCACTGCAAGTATCTTATAATGATTTGTTACCCAGCTTGCAATCCTAGAAACATCCGGCATAAGAATCTTGTGCTTTGTCTTCTCGATTGCCTTATCACATGCAAGAATCAGTGCAGGGAGAATTGTTACACATCCGATAACTCCGAATACAACACCCTTTGCCATTACGATTCCCAGGTCAAGTCCAAGTGTAAAGCTCATGAAGCAGAGGGCTACGAAGCCTGCGATTGTTGTGATTGAGCTTCCTGTTACTGAAACAATTGTGTGGGAAATGGCATGTGCCATGGCTCGCTTCTTGTCTCCGTCATATCTGTCTATCTGCTCCTGATAGCTGTGCCACAGGAAAATCGAATAATCCATTGTTACGGCGAGCTGCAATACTGCTGTCAGTGCCAGTGTCAGATATGAAATCTGTCCCTGTATAAAGTTTGTTCCCAGGTTATAGATAATAGCCATTCCTATGCTTAGAAGGAATAACATCGGAACAATTATTGAATCCATTGTAATTCCCATGACAAGCATTGAAAGCAATGCTGCTATGATGACATATATAGGAGCCTGCTGCATAACAAGTGTCTTTGTATCTGCGTTGACCGCTGCCATTCCTGCTACGAAGCAGTGGTTTTTCACCATCTTATCCATCTTGTTGACGGCTTCCATTGTCTCATCCGAACCCATTGTGTCACTATAGGTGACAAGCATGAGCTGGCTGTTTGCATCCTTGTTGTTGAATGCGTCGTACACCTCATCCGGAATTGCCTCTCTTGGCAATGTGGAATCAGCGATTGTTCCGTACCAGATGACATCATTTACACCCTTAAGGTCCTCTATGTCATCTGCCAGAGTCTCTATGTCCTGATCCTTCATATCCTCTAAGATCACAAATGACAACGCTCCGGTTCCAAACTCATCTACCATGATATCCTGACCCTTCATAGTCTCTATCTGGCTTGGCAGATAAGAAAGGATATCAAAGTTGATTCTCGTGTTGATAAAGCTGATGCCCGACGGTATAAGCAGTGCAAATGCAACTATCAGTATCAGCACACGATGTTTTACGACTCCTTTTCCAAATTTAATCATTAGATTCACCACTCTTTCTTTTATTCGTATTGAAGTATAAAAAAAAAGACCGAATAAATAAATATTCAATCTCTTCGATTTGTCATGTGAGATATACAAATCCATCAATTTGTATATCCGATATGACACATATATGATATTGTATTTGATTTCTGACACTTTTTCACAGCATTTTCATATTTATATGAACGCATGCCTCTTTATGGTGCCTCTTTATGATTCTGCTTTATGAGCTTGCTTAAGCCGTCATTTTCCATGGCAATTGTCCTCTACAGCTCACTTAGTATATCATCCATTGAGCGCGTAATCAGATACATGTATGCCTCAGCCATCTCCTTCGGCTCGATGTCATCCATGCCCTGGGCTATCCAGCCCTCCGTGATAAAGCACAACGACTGCGCATAATATGTAGAAATCACCTCCGGTGTGAGCCAGCGGTATTTGGATTTCTTTCCTGTGCTCTTTTCGCCTATGATATTCATAAACATCTCATAGACGCACTTCATGGCAATCTGATTAAACGTCACTGCACCCTCCAGCTTTAGTGCTTTCTTGTAAAAAACACTGTTTGCCGAGATATTATTGAGCATCAGCACAATCGCTTCAAAAATCATTCCGGCATTGAGCAGCGGCTTGATGGGCTCAAGCAGCTCGGTTTTGATAATCCACTCTATCAGCTCGTACTTGTCCTGAAAATGATTGTAAAACGTGGGGCGGATAACTCCGGCCTTGTCCGTTATCTCTTTAATTGTAATCTTATCGATTGGCTTTTTCGCTGAAAGCTCTATAAGGCTCTCAGCGAGCACCAGATCTATTGCATTCTTACCTTGCTGTGTCATTACTCATCAAACTCCATCGTGACAAAGTAGCCCTTCTCAGTCTCCCTCACATCCACGACATCGCCCTCGCGGCTTTTGAGCCTCTCGCTGACCACGTAGTTTCCCGACATGGCAATTGCATGCTCTATCGTATAATAATATGAAGTTGGAAGCTTGCTCTCTGTTACCTTCAGATGGTCACCGACCTTGGTAAGTCCGGGTCTCTCCATCTTAAACTCCATCCGACGCATTCTGTCGCCTTTCTGTTACTGCTTAATTGTCCTCTTTTCTATCCTCAACAAACGTTGCCTCAAACTCCTTTTGCTTGTTGTAGGCGCTCTCCGCCTTTGTGGCACGGCTCGTAATCCAGATATTTGATACTCCGTTGAAAATCAGTATGATACCGACAACAACAGTGGCTGTCTTCATTACATCAAATGCATTTGTCACACAGATTATTCCAAAAATCAGACTGATTATTGAAAAAATCAGGCCGACACTCCAGCCTCCGTAACCGTATTTTCTGGCATCCACTGCCTCAATAATGCTCCTGATGCTGTGAAAAATGAGCACCAGACCGATGACTATAGGTATCAGGCTCACCACAACCTTTGGCTGTACCAGAAACCATATACCCACTGCCAAAACCACAAGCCCCAGCATCGCTGAAAAACCATTCGTAACTATATTCAAAAAATAGCTGCACATATAGACCACTCCGATGATGATAAGCACTACCGCAAGCACATTGGCCACAATCGTGAGCACCGAAGCCCTCCATATGATAAACACCAGTCCCAGCGCTATGCAAAGCACTGATGACAGTAGAAAATCGGCCTTTATTCTGCCTAAAAACTCCTTCATACACGACCTCCTTTATATATCCTGCCCTACATTACTTTTCTAATTCTGTTCCTCTGCACTTTTCTTAACCAGGTCAAGAACAGTCTGAAGCTCAGCACCCTCAACCGGTGCAGCTCCATATCCAAGACGCTTGTGATCCTCTGTAATCTCAACCAGCTCAGTAGTTTTATCGGCCTTCGCATCAATTACAAAATATCTGCCCTGTGACGCAGCATCATCCCACACGAGATAAGCACGGATTGCGCAGTTTGGAGCCATATCCCTTGTCGGGAAATCAACTCTGGTGACATTAAGCGTATCAGAAATCTGCATAGACATAACAGAGAAATCCTCCTCCATATATGGATACATACGCTTCTGCTGATATGCCTCCTCGTACAGCTCATCTATTAACTTTTCCTTCTCATCGGCAAGTCGGTCCATGAACTCTTTTCCGCCCTCAAACATCTTTGCCGGCAGGAAAATATGCTCATACTGCATACGCTCAAAGATGACATACTGCTCTGCTGTCATCTGTACAGTCTTGCCCTTTGTCGGTGATGTAGGATGTCCCTCTCTTCTGGCCTTTTCCACTGCCTCAATCTTTTCTACAAGAGGCTTTTTGAAAATCAGATTGTGAGTGAACGGGTTGAATGCGATACCATTAATCTTTGACTCTTTATTTGCCACCATATTGTTGACTGCAAGAAACGGCATATTTACAATGCATGGTGACGGATGATCCTTAGAAAGCTGTGCCTTTGAGGTATAAATCGGCATGAAAGCCTCTCCCTCACCGTTTTTAATAAATAGCGGAATCGGCTTGTTGTTCTCTCCGACATTTGCAGGTACCAGGAATCTGCTCTTAGTGCATTTTTCAATGAGCTTATTGAGCGTCTCCGCCTTTTTGTCGCTTGAATACTGTGTCATCAGCGCCTCAACCTCTGGGTTTTGCACCTCAAGAGTGAAGGCCGGATCATCCTTTAATTTATTTTTGATTTTATTTTTATCCATTTATACTGCTTCTCCTTATATTAAATGCCCGGATTTACATCCAGGCATTATTTTAACACATTTCTTTTATCAACTCAACAATCTTAGTGTCTCTTGCTATCCATTCTTTATCAAGAAAGGCGCTGTTGGCCTTTATTATCTCATCCGGCGTAGCCCATGACAGATGATACTCAAGCCTTATCTCGCTGTCTGTCATCTGTGCTGCCACATGCTCGTCCTTCACATCACAGAAATACACGTAGGTGTGACAGTAATATATCTTGTCAGCCTCAAATATATCGCGTCTCTTTTCTATAACCTTACCGCACTCCCTGATGCTTTCCGGCACGACAAGAAGCCCTGCCTCCTCGCGCACCTCCCGTGCCAGCGCAACCTCGTTGGTCTCGCCTGCATCGATGCCGCCGCCCAGTATCTTGTAGTAGCCCTCACCGGCCTGCTGCATGGCAAGCTTGCCGTCTCTGATAATAACCGCGCGCACCGCGAAGCGCTCAAATACCTCCATATCATCGGAATAATTGTGTTTGTCAAATGTATATAGCGTTCTCATGTTTGTCCTCCGTGTATGGGCTGTAATCATTCATTAGTATACATGGAAAGTAGTTTTATTCTACACCATTTGACGGCGAATTGGAATACTATTATTGACCATTTACCTGCAAAGTAACACCACAGTCTCTATGTGCTCTGTATATGGGAAGCAGTCATATGGTGTTGCACGCTTCACTGCATATCCATGCTTTGTGAGATACTTTAAATCCCTCGCCAGTGTTTCCGGACCACATGACACATACACCACTCTCTCCGGTGACAGCTTGACAACCGATGATAAAAATGCCTCGTCGCTGCCGGTTCTTGGAGGATCCATTATGACAACATCCGCTTTCTCACCCTTTTGTGCCATCTCGACCATGAATTTTCCGGCATCGTCATTGTAGAAGCGGATATTTCTGATGTCGTTTCGCTTGGCATTGGTAACCGCATCGCGGATTGCATCACGGTTTAGCTCGACCCCGATGACTTCACCTGCATTTTTCGCTGCTATGATGCCTATTGTTCCGGTGCCGCAGTATGCATCAATTACGCGCTCTTTGCCAGTGAGGTGCGCCTCGTGAATGGCTTTTTCGTATAAAAGCTCCGTCTGTACCGGATTCACCTGATAAAACGAGCTTGGTGAGATGCGGAAGGTGCAGCCGCACAGCTTATCCTCTATGAAGCCCTTGCCATAAAGTGTGATGTTTCTGTCTCCGAGCACCATGCTTGTCTTTTTATCATTCACGTTGAGCACCACTGTCGTGATATTGGGATGTTTTTTCCTGAGTGCTTTTACGAAATTGTTCTTCGATGGAAGTATCGGCGATGCCAGGACAAGCACTACCATTATCTGCCCTGTTGCATAGCCCTTTCTCACGAGCACATGTCTGAGAAGCCCATAGCCGGTGTCCTCATCATAGGTCTTTATCCTGAATGAGCGGAGCATATCCTTTATGTCCCTTATTATCTCATCTGACTCCTGATCTTCTATCATGCAGCTTTCGATATCCACCACATCATGTGTGTTTTTCCTGTAGGCTCCCGCCACAATCTGACCGCGCCTCGTACAGTCAAAGGCTGCATGAACCTTGTGACGATAATAGAGCGGATTTTTCATGCCGACAATCGGCTCCACAAAACAAAAAGGCTTTAGCAGCTTTTTCATGTATGCCTGCTTTGTTTTTAACTGTTCCTTATATTCTACGCCCTGATAGTCGCAGCCGCCACATTTCTTTGCATACGGACATGCGTTATCGCTTTTTGCCCGGCTGCTTTTCTCCTTTAGTCTCGGCTGTCCGTTGGCTTTTTTGTATTTCTTCTCATTACGCGTGGTTTTTTCCCTGTAATTGCCTTGATTTCCCGCCATATCTGCGCTCCTTAAAATCAGCTTTGCTGACTACTTGCCGTATGTATTATATAAATACACATGATTATCTATACAGTGCCATCCGCTTGAAGCGCCTGCTGTCACACATATATATGTCTTTCCGCTTGCTGCCTTCTCGTAGCTGACCGCACAGTTACCGGACTGATTTACAAAGCCTGTCTTTGCACCGATTACCTCGCCGCTTGTCATCCTGTCCTCTATTCGGCGCAGGAACAGATTTGATATGTTCAGGTTCTCCGGATGCTGCGGTGTTGCAGCCGTGCTGTATGTATGATTTGAAAGTACTGTTTTACAAATGTCGTCCTGCATCGCAGCCTGCATGATGACCGCCATATCATAGGCTGTGCTGTAATTGTTCTCATCATATATGCCGACAGGGTTTGCAAAATGTGTGGTCTGGCCTATACCAAGCTCTGCTGCCTTCTGGTTCATCATATCGACAAATGCTTCCATGGAGCCTGCTGTATAAACCGCAAGCTGATATGCCGATTCTCCACCCGATGGCAGGATGGTTCCGTTAAACACATCGCGAAGAGGCACCTGCTCACCGTCTAAAAAGCCTGTTGTACTGCAATCATGCACATATGAATAATCTGTGGCTTCTCTTGTAATTGTAACAACCTCGTTGAGCTTGTTTTCTATCACCGCCTGCCTGTCTATTTCGGTGTTTTCATTCTCCGCTGCAGCAATTGCATTTTTCTCAGCCTGCTCTGCTGCTACAAGCACTGTCATAACCTTTGTCATGGAAGCCGGATACATTTTCTCATGAGCATTTTTCCCCGCAACAACTGTGCCGTCCTGCTCATCAATCACTACGGCATAAGAGCTCTCAAGCTCATCTCCGATTGCTGCTGTAGCATCAGACTCCTTTGGTGCAAAGAGCTCCTTTGCTTCCTCTGTCTCACTTACCTGCTCAGTCACACCGGTCACATTTTCTGTGGCCGTTCCTGTGTCTTTTGCCTTATTACTGTCTTTTTTTGTTTTATTAAAGCACGATATAACTATTATAATCGCTATAACGACTATCACAGCCACTATTCCTACAAGCTTAATCTGTGAAGCTCCCGTATTTCGTCTGCGTCGTCTGTAACTTTTTCTGCTATTATTTCTCATATCCAATCCCTGTCTCGTTGTAACTATTCATCCCACGCACATTCGCAAAACCACACTTGAATAATCACATTTCATTTTATACTGTAACCTATTTAGTATACTCCCTATCCGGAAGCTGTGCAATAATTATCGCAATAAACATGAGCACACATCCAAAAATTTCTCTGCCACCCAGCATCTGGTCCAGCAGAATCCATCCTGCAATCACAGAAACCACCGACTCAAGACTCATCGCCACCGATGCCACCGCCGGGTTTAAGCCCTTTTGTCCGACAATCTGCAGCGTATAGCCCACTCCGCTTGAGAAAATACCGGCATAGAGAATCGGAATCCATGCATCCCAGGTGCAAAGCGACTGTGCCCACTGCGCTATACCGCCGGCAGACGGTCCCATATCAGTAAAAATCATCACTATACATGAGCCAAGTCCGGTGACAAAAAACTCAATACATGAGAGTCTGACCGCATCTACCTGTGATACGAAATGGTCAATCACAAGTATCTGTATCGCAAAGCACAATGCCCCTGCCAACAGGAGCAAATCCGAGCCGCTAAGTGAAAATGTCCCATTCATGCACAGAAAATACATGCCTATCAGTGCAATAAATACACCTATCCATATTTTGACTCCGCATTTTCTTTTAAGGAAAATCCCAAGTATCGGCACCATAAGTATATATGTAGCTGTAAGAAATCCTGCCTTGCCGGATTCTGCGCCCATGCTGATTCCAAGCTGCTGCAGGTTGCTCGCAAAGAAAAGTGCTATTCCACAGCAGCTTCCGGCTATCCAAAGCTCTTTCTTTTGCTTTTTGCTTTCAGGTCTGTTTACCGTCAGCTCTTTCATATCAAGTATTTTTATAACCGGCAGAAGACAGAGCGCACCAATAAGGAAGCGGATGCCGTTGAATGAAAATGCTCCAACTGCATCCCCTCCCTTTGACTGCGCTACAAAGGCTATTCCCCAGACTATATCTGCCAAAAACAAAATAAAGACATGTCTTGTCTTTGAGGCTGTATTCATTATAATAGTTCCTCCGTGTTATTAAATCTATTTAAGGTTACCGTTTGCCATTGTCTCCGGTAACCTTAGTAATCCGTCTTATTTGACAAAATCAGAGATATTATATCACCGTCTACCTTAAATTGCATACTTAAATATGCTGTTACATTTCGTTTGTATATGAAATTATACAAACGACAGGCAGCAAACACCCTCCTTGGGCATTCACCGCCTGTTTTTATATCTTATTACGTTACGCTTTCTTTACGCTATTCTTTACACTATTCTGCCAGCTTAAAATGCTTTATCTCTCCGTTTCCTGCCACATAGAAATCATTTTCCTTATAAATGCCTCTGTAGCCCTCTGTATTTTTATAGGTAAGTGCCTGTTGCTCCAAAAGGCTAAAGCCGTTTTCACTGTCATACGAAAACAGATAGTAGTCATTCGCAGTAAATCCTATCAGATTTTTCTCCGGGTCAGCAAGAATAGCCTTGTAGTTGTATACAAACTCATTACTCCAGCTCTCAGAACTGTCGATAAGCTTCTGGTTCACCTCAACCGGCTTTGTCGGATCACTCACATCAAACATAGTAAGCTTTATCTTACTCTGCTGCGAATCACCATAGCCTATTCCAAGTACGTGCGTATCATCCCACATATGCAGATATTCAGAAAATCCACTCACCTCAAGCTCTCCCAAAAGCTTTGGTGCTGTCGGATTAGATATGTCTGCTACAAAAAGAGGATCCGTCTGCCTGTATGTGATGAAATATACGTATTTTCCAACAAAGCGGGCTGCGTATATACTCTCCCCGCGTGCAATCTCGTTTATCACACCGACCTCATTCATATCCTTATCCAGCACATGAAGCGAATTGACAGGCTGGCTGCCGGTATTTGAGGTTGGAAGCACATACAGATATCCTCCCTGCTCATTTATTGCGAATTTATCGTTAAGATAACCATTCACTGATGTCGTCTCCCCGGTCTCCATCACTCCGTCCTCAAACGAAATTTTGCTGATTTTGGTAAGCTCACGGCTTGCACTCCAATCGGAATGATACAGATACATGGCATTGCTAGAAACGTATACCTCGCCGCTATTATTCATAATACATTTTGCATCTATCGTCTTATCAGGTTTATCCACATCAAAGCTCGAAATAACTGTGCCTGAGTATGTATCCTCTCCTATATAGAAGCAGTCATAGCTTATCACTTTGCCATTTACCTGAGGCACCCATTTCTCCAGATTATCCTCCTGCAGCGCCACATTTCTATTCATATCGGAGGTCTTTATATATGTGTCTGAAAAAACATATACCGTATTGCCAATTTTGCGCGATGTATTGTAAAATCCATCCTGACGCGCTTTGCCTATAAGCACCGGTTTCGTCGGGTCAGCTATATCATAGCTATAGCATATAGTCTCATCCTTATCGCCCGCATGGTTTGATATGATAAGCATTTTTCCGTCACTGATATAAAGCTCCTCTACAGTATCTGACGGTACCTCAAAATCAGGACGAAACAGCGTCTCTTCCCCCGGCTTTCCATTTGAAATATCCGTGATGGATATCTGACCATCCTCTACCATGTAAATGTACTTTCCGTCCGTCTTTACCACATCACTCTCATCAACGCCCTCTGTCATCACGTTGGTTGTTGAATACTCTGTACCAACTGTCGACTCCTGCTTATTTGCAGACGATGCATCAGACGTAATTCCTGTTGCATCCGCACTCTCCAGCAAGTCTCCAGATGCAGTATTCCTTATGGAAGCCTCGGCTTTTTTTGCCACATCATACAATTTCCCGTAATCAGAGGCCGCTTCATAATCCCCAAGCTTTGCACCGCTCTTTATCCCTGCATAGACATTATTCTGCGCATTATTCTGTGAAATCACATTTGCAGTTTTTGTTTCCAGCTCATCTATACGGTTATTAAGCCGCACAACCTCCGTGCCTAAGACTGCAACAACAAGGACTGCCGCCACTGTGGCAAGCGCTTTTGCTGCCCGTGCAAATTTTTTGTGCTTTTTCCTGTTTTTGTCTTCTTTTCCGCCGTGATGGGTTTCATGATTTTTTACATAAATTTCATCACTGTACCCGGCCGATTCTCCGGTCGGCTGCGCTTCTTCAATTATTTGGTCATCGATGTAATTTAAACCATCAAATAAATCCTTTTTTGTCATAGATATACGCCCTCCTCATCCAGATATTTTTTAAGCTCTGCCCTTATCCGAAACAGTGTGGTCTTTACGCTGCTTTTGCTCCTGCCGCTCATATCTGCCAGCTCATCAATCGTCATGCCATACCAGTATCGTCTCACGAAAAGCACTCTCTTTTCCGTCTCCAGTCCGTTCAGAAAATCCGATAAACACCTTCCAATGTCCGACAGCTCGCCCTCGTATTTTGCATTGCTGTCTGCAAGGCACTCCTCAAGCTCATCAAGCATACAGTTCATGTTGGAATTTCTCTTTGAAGCATTATTCCAGTCAATCCTGTCGCATACGATATTGCGGCATACCCTGTAAAGCCAGGAAAGGAAACGCATAGGGCGCTCCGGCGGTATCTTGTTCCATGCTGCTATGTATGTGTCATTTACGCATTCCAGCGCATCCTCATGTGCTACCATAGTGTCTGCAAACCGGGTAAGCTTCGCTCCGTACATCTGCGAGGTCGCACTGACAGCCTGCTGGTTGCGATCAAAATACATATCAAGTATCTGTTCCTGTGTGTACATTTTCCGCAAACCTCCCTTCTATATATTATGTAGGATTTTGTTTGGTGGGGGTTACATTTCATAATGTTATATTGTATACGCATATGAATATAGTTCTTTGGCTGATGCTTATTTACACATTATATAATATTTCGTCTTAGTTTAAATATCAAAAAAGGAAGATTCTCCTTAGAATCTTCCTCATATGAATTCAAATAGTAATATTTAATTGTTCTTCTTTGCCGTAACAAGCGCAACCACCGCAAGAACTGCATTTATCAGACACCAGCCTGCCCATATAGCCAGATCCGAAAAACTTCCATAACCCGCAAATCCGATAATTGCTGCCAATCCAAAGAGTACTATGAGTGCGATATTCCCACCCTTGCCTAACGATTTTCTCGTAGCGATTGAAACAATTCCACCTGCAAGCATAAGAATTGCCACAATTATTCCTGCACTTCCTGATGCCTCACCATTGGCCTCCAATGCATTAGATACTCCTGCAGCGCATGACTGAAATGATACAAAAACAAATAAAATTATTGATAAAATACCTGAAACTAATTTCCAAACCTTCATGATGAATTTCTCCTATCTATTTAAATATTGCGTAGCTCTACTGTTTAATAATCATACTTTCATATGATGTTTAAATTATTTACTGTGCCGTAAATGTTATCGCATCTGAATCCGCTATTGTATCGTAGCTCTCAGCATTGTATATATGAAATTTGAGTTCCACCTGATCGACCGACGTGATTCCATTTGCCTCAAGATCACTTGACATAATGGTTATATCATCTATAGACTTCTTTCCGTCATAGACTGTGGTTGAAAACAGCGGTGTCATCATATATCCATTGATAGACATATTGTCCACGTTTATTCCGACATTCTGACCTGAGGTGTTTTCGATGTAAAGTAAAATTGCTGTTCCCCAGAAGGAATTTTCATCAACTGTTTTTCCAACAATCCTTACACCATTTGCATTATAAAGCTCCTGTCCCTCATCGTTTGGTGTCGTATCCATGTTTGCAAATTCAGATGTCTCAAGCTTTGAATATACATTCTTGAAAAGATTATCCCAGTTTGAATCGTATGCGTGGAAATACATCTCAATTTGTCCTACTGTATCTATTCCGGCAGCTTTAAGCTCTGCTGACGATAAATACATAACCTCATTCGACTTCTTTCCTGCCGCAACATCCGCGCTGAACAGATCTGTGATCATATAATCGTTCACGATAAGTGCATCACAGCCTATTGTATAGTCCTTGGTCGAATTATTTTCAACCAGAAGCTTAATTCCGTCTCCCCATATGCTGTCCGTCACATATTCAGTCGCAGTTATTTTGATGCCATCCTGGTCTACAAGCACCTGCTCATTGATGCTCTCATCTGCGCCGGCTCCATTAGTTCCGCTGCTCTCTGCGCCTCCACCGGCCTCTGTTGCGCTTCCCGGTGCAGCTATGCTCTTTTTTTGGCCTGTATCCGAGCTGCATCCCAATAATGTAAAAGTGATTGCTGTGATACTCAGTACAAGAGCCAGTAAATTAGTTCTTTTTTTCATGGTTAAGTCCTCCTCTGTAAATTGTAGGACTATTATACCATCACAATATGAATACCGTTCTCCCCGCAGCGGTGGTAAAATTATATTCTAAACCTACTCCTGCACACCACTTGTCCTGAGCATTTCCATGCCATTTTTGCTGAGTAATTCGTTCACTTCTATGATTCCACCCGGATGATCCTTAAAAATAAGCATAAGAAGAGCATCTCTCGGGATTTTTGCATAGAGCTGCGGCATCTCGTATTTTCTCAAGGCTCTCTGGGTCTGTTCTAATGTAAGCTCTGCAGCATAACATATCCTCAGGATAATATCCCTCTGCCTGGTATGTTTTTCGCCTGACAGAAGCTTGTAGCCGTATTTTTCCGGAATATCAGCCTTCAAAAACACCATCTGCTGTGTTATTTTCTTTTCCTTAAGCAAATCCTTTATGTACTCCGAAAATGCATTTTGCTCCGGATCCATGCTGCCTTTCTGCTCAACACAAAATTTATCAAAATCAGATATATGAGTTTTTCCAAGGATATCATCCAATTCTTTTGTATTTTTTTGCTTCATAAATTTCTCCTATCTGTTATACTTGTACTTGTAACTATTCCTACCTCATTAGCGATACCTGAAAGGATACATGCACCATGAGCGATTACAAAATAATCTCAGCCTTAAATGAAGATCACAAGGTTTATCTGGTTCAATCTGCGCTTTCCGGCAGTATTTATGTCCAGAAAATCCTTGATGTATACAATATCCGCGTGTACGAATACCTTTATCGCAATCCTGTGGCCGGTATCCCACGCATTATCAATTACTATGAAGATGGCAACCAGCTTATCGTAATCGAAGAATATATAAGCGGAACCTCCCTGCAGGAAAAAATAGACAACTCTGACCTTAGTGTTTCCGATATCAGAAGCTACATGATTATGCTCTGCAATATACTTGAAGCTCTGCACTCAATGACTCCGCCTATAATCCATCGCGATATAAAGCCGTCAAATATCATAATCACCAGTTATAACTATGCCATGCTTTTAGATTTCAATGCCGCAAAACAATTTTCCGGCCAAAACGAGTCTGATACTGTGCTGATCGGCACTCCCGGATATGCAGCTCCCGAGCAGTATGGCTTTGGTTCTTCATCTCCGAAAACAGACATATATTCTCTCGGTATAGTACTGCGCGAAATGCTTGGCAGCATCACTCCGGTTCCCGACATTGCTCCAATTCTGCACCGGCTTAACCTGATTGCAGAAAGATGTACTCAGATGACACCAGCCGCAAGATACCAGTCTGTGGCAGAGTTAAAAAATGCCGTATCGCAGTCATATTATCCTGCGCAGCACAGCACTTCTGCTGCCGGTAATTCAAGTCAATATGCACACCATAATCATGATAATGCAAACAATGCAGCCAATGCCGATACTGCTAAACGAGCTATCCACGACAGTGTTTCCCGTTTCCTCCCACCCGGATTTCGCACGAGAACTCCATGGAAAATGCTGCTATCCTCAGTCGCATATCTGTTCATAATATGGCTTTGCCTGTCATTAGAATTAGAAAATACTTACGGAACAAAGCTGTGGCTTGAAAGAATTTTCTGCCTTGGTATGTTCATATTTGCAATTTTCTGTGGCTTTAACTATCTCAATGTACAGAATATCCTGCCACTTTGCAAGAGCAAAAACCGCTTCCTGCACTATGTCGGCATAATACTGCTCGATGTGGCAGTGATTTTTGCTCTATTTGTGATTATGTTCATTATAGAGTCTGTTGCATTCCCTATAAAGTGATTTTTTATATAATAGCACATAAAAATAAGCCATGTTCTCACCGCTGTGGTGGTAACATGGCTTATATTATTTTTCATAAAGATATATTTTGTTATAAAAAGCCGTTGACTTATACACACTTAATGTGTATATTATAATT